>Ga0160492_100025_pt1 | contig 226638 bp, 213 predicted proteins | sample DID2MG_FD_108258 | JGI IMG/M metagenome (GOLD analysis project Ga0160492, IMG submission 108258) | Enriched soil microbial communities from UW Madison campus, WI, USA - DID2877_E24_FP2 MG | ecosystem: Environmental > Terrestrial > Soil > Unclassified | place: USA: Madison, Wisconsin | collected... | reverse complement strand
TACCGTCAATTTTCGGCATTTTGATATCGCAGAGCACCACGTCGTAGGTTTTTTCACGGAACTTCTTCAGTCCTTCTTCCCCGTCGGCGGCTTCGTCGATCGTATAACCTTCGAATGAAAGAATTTCACTCAGTGTCTTGCGGATGGCCTTTTCGTCGTCAATGATCAATATATGCGGCATAGTAAATCAGGTCAATTGCATTTAAATCGGCAATCAGGGGTCAAACTTATTGATTTTTATGGTAATCCGGGCACCGTTGACGGAGAGAATCGGGTTGTTGGCGAAGTAGCGGAAGATCAGGGCATAAAAAAAGGCCGGATAGACATCCAGCCTCGTTGTAAAATCCAATATCCTATGAAAAACCGTAACAAAGATGCATGTTATGCGGCAAAACGCTGCATCAATCTTAAAATAATTATCCAGAGTATTTTTACGATTTATATGAAAAAACGCCACATAAATGTGGCGTTTCCCAGTATTATATTAGTAAAATTACTTCTTCGAGTACATTACCTCTTTCACGATTTTCACCGTACGCTCTACGTTTGGCAGGGCGGCAGCTACCAGGTTGGGGGCATAGTGCAGCGGTGCATCGGCAGCAGTGATACGGCGGATCGGCGCATCAAGATAATCGAATCCTTCTTTCTGAATGCGGTAGGCAATCTCGGAAGATACAGAGGCGAAAGGCCATTGTTCTTCCACGATCACAAGACGGTTGGTCTTTTTCACACTTTCAAGGATGGTCTGCCAATCGAGGGGGCGAATGCTGCGCAGGTCGATTACCTCAGCGCTTACGCCTTCTTTTTCGAGCTCGGCAGCGGCACCCAGGGCCACTTTCATCATTTTGTTGAAAGAAACGATCGTAACGTCGGTACCGGCTCTCTTAACGTCGGCTTTACCGAGTTCGATATAATATTCTTCTTCGGGAACTTCCATTTTATCACCGTACATCTGTTCACTTTCCATGAACATAACGGGATCTTCTTCGTAGCGGATGGCTTGTTTCAGCAGACCTTTTGCGTCATAAGGGTTGCTGGGAGACACCACTTTGATACCGGGAATGTTGGCATAAAGTGCTTCGAAAGCCGTAGAGTGCTGGGCCCCCAACTGGCCGGCAGAGCCGTTACCACCACGGAATACGATGGGGCAGGAAATCTGCCCACCGCTCATGGCGAGCATTTTTGAAGCGGTATTGAGGATCTGGTCCAATGCCAGCACGGCAAAGTTCCAGGTCATGAACTCAACAACCGGGCGGAGACCGTTTTGCGCGGCTCCTACACCCACTGCAGTAAAGCCCAGCTCGGCGATCGGTGTGTCGATCACGCGTTTGGGACCAAATTCGGCCAGCATACCCTGGCTCACCTTGTAGGCTCCGTTGTATTCGGCTACTTCTTCACCCATTAAAAAAACACGTTCGTCCCTTCTCATCTCTTCGGACATTGCCTCACGCAGGGCCTCACGGAATGCGATAGTTCTTGCCATGTTAATCCTTTACATTTAAAGTGCCGCAAATTTAAGCGACAGAGGGGATAAAACCTAAAATGAAATCCATCCCGGGGCAATGGTATCTTTGCCATATGCAAGGAACCGAACAATTTGATCTGGTTATCGTTGGCGGAGGCCCTATCGGACTGGCCTGCGCACTGGAAGCACGGAAAGCCGGGCTCCGTTATGTGGTGATCGAAAAAGGTGCGCTTACCAACTCGATTTTTCATTACCCGGTTAATATGACTTTTTTCTCCACCTCGGAAAGGCTGGAGATCGGCGGCGTACCCTTCGTCAGCAATAATCCCAAACCTACCCGGGCCGAAGCACTCGAATATTACCGCAGAGTGACCCGGGGTTTCGACATTCCTGTCAGGCTTTTTGAAGAAGTTAAAGACATCAAAGGAGAAAATAACCGGTTTCTGGTGATCACCAGCCGTGGAGAATACAAGGCGGCTAAGGTCATCATAGCAACCGGATTTTACGACATCCCTTATAAACTGAATATTCCCGGAGAAGACCTGCCCAAGGTTACCCACTATTATAAAGAACCTCACCCCTACGCATTTCAGAGAGTAGTGGTAGTAGGCGCACAGAATTCAGCGGTGGATGCCGCGTTGGAAACCTGGCGCAAAGGCGCGGAAGTAACGATGGTAATCCGCCAGCCGGAAATAGGTAAACGGGTAAAATATTGGGTACGGCCCGATATCCTCAACCGCATCGAGGAAGGATCTATCAAAGCTTACTACAAGGCGAAGCTGCTTGAAGTGCGCGAAAAAGAAGTAGTTATTGAGACAGAAAACGGAGCGGTGACCCTGGAGAACGATTGGGTGATTGCGGCAACCGGTTATCAGCCCAACCTGGCCTTTCTGCGAAAGATCATGATCAATTTATCCGATGATGACGTGATGTGTCCTGTAGTGGATGCGGACACGCATGAATCCAGCGTGCCCGGCATCTTTCTCGCCGGCGTGATCTGCGGGGGCATGAACACACATCGTCTTTTTATCGAAAACTCGCGCGAACACGCTGTAAAGATCATGCAGGCGATCACTAAACAGCTCGCTTAGAAGTTGAAATGAGCACCCGCTCCGATCACGTTGGCGCGCGGTGAATTCAGTCCTCCGTGGTAAGAAAAACGTACTTCCACATTTTTCTGGCGCTTTCCTACCGCGAAACGCATACCGAGATTAGCTGCAGGACCAAAGCTCGTCACGCTGCGGGTTCTGCGGTAAGTATAGAAGTCATCCGGGTTGGTATAGTCTTCCACAAAATCACCGTAGTGAAAACCGGCACCTATGCCGGCAAATAAGCCAAAACGTTTTTCAGTTTCACGTGTAGCTCCTGCGCCCCAGTTGAAATCAACCATCAGCGGCGCGTTTACCATAAAACGAAAGTCGCTTTCATAATAATCATCATAATAGTCGGTAGAATAGGAATAGCTACCCGCAAAGCCGATGGCGATCGGTAAGCCAATGGACAGCGAAGTGTTTTCTTTTTCCATAAAATGAAAACGTGGTGTGTAATTGATAGAAGAGAAAATGGAAGGATCGCCGTCATTTTTGGAAAGAAAGCTTCCATAAACACCAAGGCCGACACCGTGGCGGAAGGTTTGTGAAAAAGCAGCAGAGGTAAAAAGACTTAAAGCCAATAAGAGTAAAATACGTTTCATTGATTTGATTTTGGTTTAGACAGTCCTGCAAAAGAAAACCCTCACCTGTAAGGGCAAGAGTTTTTTGCTTTAATAATACATTAACGTTTAACCGATATTTTCCAGTACCAGCGCGCTGGCACCACCACCGCCGTTGCAGATACCGGCTGCGCCGTATTTAAATCCGTTTGCTTTCATCACATTGATCAGGGTAACAAGGATGCGTGCACCACTTGCGCCGAGCGGGTGACCGATCGATACCGCACCGCCATGCATGTTTACGCGGGCCGGATCGAGCTTAAGGCGACGGCTGTTTTCAATACCTACTACCGCAAATGCTTCGTTGAGTTCCCAGCATTCGATATCGCTCATTTGCAGGCCGGCTTTTTCCACCGCCTTTGGTACCGCCAGCGAAGGCGTGGTGGTAAACCATTCGGGTGCCTGTTCGGCATCGGCATAACCGCGTATACGGGCAATAGGTTTCAAACCGAGTTCTTCCATTTTTTCCCTGCTCACCAGTACCAATGCGGCAGCACCGTCGTTCAGGGTTGATGCGTTGGCGGCAGTAACGCTGCCGTCTTTCTGAAAAGCGGGGCTCAGCGTAGGTATTTTATCAAATTTTACGTTCCAGGGTTCTTCGTCTTTTGCTACGACTACGGGATCGCCTTTGCGTTGAGGAATTTCAACTGAGATCACTTCGTTGGCAAATTTGCCCGCTTCCCAGGCGCCCTGGCTGCGCTGGTAGCTGCTGATGGCGAATGCATCCTGCTCCTCGCGTGATATGCCACATTCGCGTGCGCATAATTCGGCTGCATTACCCATTGCTTTGCCATCGTATACATCAGTAAGGCCGTCTTTCACCAAACCATCTACCAGTTGTGTGTTACCATATTTATTACCCCAGCGGAGGTTTTCCGTGTAAAACGGAACGTTGCTCATGCTTTCCATACCACCAGCCACTACAATGTCGGCATCGCCGAGCGCAATGCTCTGCGCCGCCTGTGACACCGCTTTCATGCCGCTGGCACAAACTTTATTGACCGTCGTGCAATTCACCTGATCGGGCAGTCCGGCAAATTTCGCAGCCTGACGTGCAGGCGCCTGTCCGAGATTGGCCTGGATTACACAACCCATCAATACGTCCTGCACCTGTTCGGGTTTCAGTCCCGCACGGTCTACCGCACCGCGGATAGCAGCAGCACCCAATTGTGTAGCCGTTAAAGATTTCAGTGCCCCACCAAAACTTCCGATGGGCGTACGTACAGCAGCAACAACATAAATTTCTTTCATATAGCGAAAGGATTTTTAAAATTTGAGGATGCTAAGATAACACTTGTTAGTGCAAATCTGGCAATTTGAAAATTTGATGATTTGAAAATGAAATTGCTAATTCCTATTACCAAATTTTCAAATCATCAAATCGTCAAATTATCCCACAGGAAAATCTTCCATCACATCAGTAAAACTTAACATTGACAACAGCTATACTCTGTCGCTAGTTTTAACCCAGTTTTACCAAAACCAGTGCTTCCCACCCGTAAGCACTTATTCTAACGATTCAATAAACTTCAACTACTATGAAGCGGATGCTGCTTGCCATTGGGTACGGACTTCTTATGTACGTACCTGCCCAGGCCTCTCCCGGTTTTACCGACGATCATTACGCGTATGACCGGTTTTATTTTCAGGAAAAAATTATCAACGGAAAAATCACCAATGATCGCGGCGAGCCGCTCTCCGGCGTAGCTGTGCAAATCAAAGGCACCACAAAAAGTACCCTCAGCAAGGAGGATGGAAGTTTCTCCATTGCAACAGAGCAGTTTCCCGCCATACTCACCTTTTCTTACGTGGGAATGGAAGCGAAAGAAGTGAGCGTGACCAGCACTGCCGATGTACAGGTGCAGCTCAAGACCCTTGAAAATACGATGGACGATGTGGTAGTGGTCGGTTATACCACGCAGAAAAAAGTAAACCTTACCGGCTCCGTCAGCAGCGTGTCCGGCGCCACGCTCAGCCAGCGCCCCGCTCCCACCACTACCAACCTTTTACAGGGAAGAGTAACCGGCTTGCAGGTAGTGCAACCCTCAGGACAACCGGGCCGTGATGAAGCTTCTTTGTTGATACGTGGCCGCGGTTCTTTCCAAACGGCCAGTTCACCACTTGTACTGATAGACGGTGTGGTGGGTTCGCTCGGCAACCTTTCACCTGATGACGTGGAAAACGTAACCGTATTAAAAGATGCGGCTTCCGCTTCCATCTATGGCGCACGCGCAGCAAATGGGGTGATACTCGTTACCACGCGCAAAGGCCGCAAAGGACAACCCGTGGTCAGCTATCGTTTCAACATCGCACGACACAACGCAACGGCGTTGCCCGACTTCATTACCAATTCGGTGGAGTACATGGAAATGTACCGCAAAGCCGCGATCCGCCAGGGTTTGCCCGAGATCTATACACAGGCACGCATCGATGCTTATAAGAACTCCACCGATCGCAACCTGTATCCCAATTTCGATTATGTAGATTATTATGTCAATCCGGCAACCGTTACCAATCACAACCTTTCCGTTTCCGGTGGCAGTGATAAAAGCACGTACAATTTTTCTTTGAGTTATCTCGACCAGGATGGTTTGTTGCCGGTATACAATTTCAAACGCTATAATGCTTTATTAAACTACAGCAATCAACTCAGCAAGTCGATCACGTTCGGTACCTCGGTGAACGTAACTTATAAAAACCGAACTGATCCGCCGTTTCTGAACGACAACATGATGTTGCTGATCTATGCCGCAGGTCCGTTGTATGGTCCATATCTTCCTGATGGCAGCGGCCGCATTGCGCAGCGCGCCTACCAGAATGAAGGTCGCAACCGCAACCCCGCCACGGTGTTTGCCATGGGTTATCAAAATACCAAAGAGTATAACCTTAACGGACAGGCCTATCTCGATATCAAGTTGTTCAAAGGCCTTACCTGGTCTTCTAAAGTAGCCGTCAACTACATCGATGAATATTATAAAATGTATCAGCGTCCGGTAAATACTTACCTGTTGCAGGAAAGAGAAACAAATGGTGATTACAAATTTTTCGACAATGGTCCGCCCGATATCCTGGGTGTAACGGATCAGTACAGCAAGATCATTCAGCCAACGGTATACAGCACCCTGCGTTATGAAAAACGTATCGGCGATCACCAGATCGGTGCGCTCGCGGGTTATGAACAATTGTATTACCGCTATCAAACGCTGCGTGCCAACCGCCCCAACAGCGCGTTTCCCAACCTCACGGAGCTAAGCGGTTATTCTCCTACCAACCAGACCTTGTTCAATACTTCTCCGCGTCTGGCAGGCATCGGCACCAATCCCGCCGAGTGGGCCATGCAGTCTTTTTTCGGTCGTGTCAATTATGATTTCAAGGGAAAATATTTGCTGGAAGCCAACCTGCGTTATGATGGCACTTCCAAAGTATCACCTGATTACCGCTGGGGCGTGTTTCCATCTTTCTCTGTTGGCTGGAGAGCCTCGCAGGAAGATTTTATCAGGGACAATTTTAGCTGGATCAGCGACCTGAAACTGCGCGGTTCTTATGGTACACTGGGCAACCAGGACATCAGCACTTACGCCTATCAACGTATTCTGACAACGGATAATATCGGCTATCCTTTCGGCAATACCTCCCTTACACAAGGTGCCGTGCTTAATACTCTGGTGGATCAGAGCGTCCGCTGGGAGTCAACACGCGTGATCGATCTTGGTTTTGATCTCGAGATCAAACGCGGCCTGCTGGGGGTAACATTCGACTGGTTCCGCAAAACAACCTCGGACATTCTCGCCAACCAACCGATTCCATCGAGTCTGGGTTTGAGTGCGCCGATTGCCAACGACGGACGTTTGCGCAACCAGGGCGTGGAGTTGGAACTTCGCCACCAAAACACGATCGGCAAAGTAGGCTATGGCGTAAACGGATTGATATCAATGGTAAAAAATAAAGTGCTGTACATCCGCACACCCAGTATCGGTTCCAATATCCGCCGCACCGGCGAGGAATACGATGCGCATTACCTCTATGTATGGGATGGCATTTTTCAGGTGGAAGACATCGGCAACCCGAGAGTTCCCGTGCATGCACTCAACCCCAACCCCAAACCCGGCGACCTCAAAATGAAAGACCTCAATGGTGATGGCGTGGTAGATGCCAATGACCGCAAAGTGGTGAAGGGTGCTTATCCCAATATCACTTATTCATTCGGCTTCAATGTGGACTATGCAGGATTTGGGCTGACCGGATTTTTCCAGGGTGTGGAAGGCACGGCAGCGCGCGTGAATAACTGGGGCATCGATCCGTTTATGCAGGGAACGGCGCCCACTACGAAGTGGCGCAATGCATGGACACCGGAAAACCGCAGCAACACGATGCCCGCTATGTATATTTCAGGTTACCAGGGCGTGGCCAACTACTCAGGCAGTACTTATTACCTGATGAACTCCTCTTACCTGCGTTTGAAAAATATCATGTTGTCCTACACATTCGGTAAGTCGATCATTTCCCGCATCCGCGCAAGCAACCTGATGGTCTATGTATCGGCCGACAACCTGCTCACCTTTACCAAATATGAAGGCGGCGATCCGGAGAGAGCGGGTCTTACCGGCAACTTCGCGCAATATCCACAGGTAAAAATTTTCAATGCAGGCATCAACATCAAGTTCTAACCATTGCAAAACCATTCTAACATGAAACGATTATTTTTCCCCCTATATATCCTTGCCTGTACAAGTTTGGTACTGACCGGCTGCAGCAAAGGATTTCTGGACCGCAACCCGGAGAACAGCGTGTCGAGCGAAATTTTCTGGAACTCTGAAACCGATGTGCAAACCGCATTAGCCGGTGTGTACTCGCGACTTCAGCAAAACTTTCTCGGCTACGAACGTGTATACCTCGACGGTCTGTCGGACAATGCGTTCCTGGATAACAATTCCAACCAGGGCAATATGCAAACGATGAGCACCGGCAACTTATCCGCCGCCACCGGTGGCGCGTTGAACAATATGTATTCAACGCCGTACAGAGCGATCGCCTCCTGCAACTTTTTCCTGGACAATGTAGACAAAGCACCGATCACGGATGCACAGAAAGATCTGTACAAAGCAGAAGTGCGGTTTATCCGCGCCCTCGCCTACTTCGACCTGGTACAGCTTTTTGGTGGTGTGGTGGTTTATACTTCAACACCGGCCAATGCCGAAGCGGCTAAAATTCCAAAGAGTACTAAAGAAGATGTGTATCGGCTGATCGAAGAAGACCTTGATTTTGCCATTTCAAAATTACCCGCTATCAAATACAACGGGCATGCGGTAAAAGGCAGTGCACAGGGATTGAAAGCACGCGTATTGATCACGCAGCAAAAATTCGACGCAGCGATTCCCTTACTCGAAGCTGTGATGAGTTCGGGTAATTTCGGCTTATCCAACAACTATGCATCGATTTTCAAAACAGCCGGTCAGTCTAATGCAGCGGTGAATACGGAAATACTTTTTTCCACCCAATACCTGGCACCCAACAATATCCAGCGTGCCAACAATGGCATGGATATCGAACTGGGATGGTTCTCGCTCATTCAACCTTATCGTAACCTGGTAGATGAATACGAAGCAACGGACGGTCTGCCGATCAGCGAATCGCCTTTATACAATCCGGCCACTCCTTACAACAACCGCGATCCGCGGCTCAACCTTACACTCAAACTGCCCGGAGAAGTATGGACCAATCCCGGCGGCTCAGTATGGAGCGGCAGTTATGTATCGCAGACAGGTTTTATCATGGAAAAATATGTAGACCTCTCGCGTGCGCCATTTACTACCAACACGGCAAATGCAACGGACCAGGATTATGTTCACCTGAGATATGCGGACATCCTGCTGATGTATGCGGAAGCGCGTAATGAAGTGACCGGACCGGTGGCTGCGGCTTATGATGCAATAGATGCGGTACGTGCCAGACCTGGTGTGGCAATGCCTGCGGTTAACCGTACGCGTTACAACACCAAAGAATTACTGCGTGATTATATCCGTCACGAACGTCGTGTAGAACTGGCGCTGGAAGGGCAACGGTATTTTGACCTGAAGCGTTGGAATATTGCGCACACCAAGCTGCCTACACTGCAGCAACCTGCCGGCACACCGTTGAAATTTGAAACGAAGAATTATGTGTTGCCGTTCCAGCAGGCGGAGCTGGACAACAACCCGAGGCTCGTACAGAATCCCGGATACTGATCCCGTTTTTTTTATCTTTCATATGGCATAGTAAGGGGCAACGGTTCTCCGTAGGCCCCTTCATTTTTACTACCAATTATTTTTCTGATCGTCGTTCAGCCGCTCGGGTTTGGTAGCGGGAGTGGTACGCCAGTCGGGATCATAACTCACAAAAAAGAAAATCCACAAAGAACGTCCGAGGCGCATCAGTAAAGGCTGCATGAGTAATAATAAAACGGCATTAAACCCAAGCCAGTAAACAAACCGGTTGTCATATAAACCCAGTCCGACGATCAGCCACCATCCGATGAGCGAGGCTACGCTTAAAGCTATAGAAAGCGCATAGCTAACATAACTGGAACCGTAATAAAAGCCCACTTCAAGGTCGAAATATTGACCGCAAACGGGACAGGTTTCGTGCATCTTCAAGGTCTGCCGCAGGCGATAGGGATTTTTGGAAACGAACATATCACCCCGGCGGCAGCGGGGACACTTGCAGCGCAGCGCATTCAGGGCGCTGGGGCGGACATCGGGAGCATTTATGCTCAATTCTTTATTGGACATGTGTAAACTGTTTTCTGAATGAATCCGGCGTAAGACCGGTGTACTTCCGGAAGAAACGGTTGAAATAGGAATTGTCCTGGAAATTCAACTCGTAAGCGATCTCTGTTACGCTCATGTCTGCATTCACGAGCAGGCGCTTTGCCTCGAGTAATATTCTGTCGCGAATCAATTCACCGGCCGTTTTGCCGAGCAGATCCTGGCAAAGCGCATTGAGGTGATTGGGTGTAACGTATAACAGATCGGCGTATTCTTTCGGCAGCCGGATCGTTTTATAATATTGATTAATGAGACTTCTGAAATTGGCGAGCAGGGTTTGTTTATGCCGAGGCAGTCCCTGCGTCGACTTCTTAGCACAATGTTCGCGTACCAGCAGGAAGAGCTGCAGCAACAAAACGCGCAGCAAATCGCGGTCTGCAGTGGTGTGCTGCTCCAGCATTTGCTGAAAAAGTTTAGCGGCTGTTTCCCTGATGGAAGGAGGTAACTGGCAAACGCAGTCTTCGCTGTGCCCGTCAAAAAAGCTGAATTTCTCGAGATAATCGGGATTCAGTAAAAAAGTACGGAAAAAGTTTTCGGAGAAATTGATGATATAACCGTCGGTTTCTCCTTTAAAATGCCAGCTGTGGACTTGCCCGGGTGCCATGAAATAAATCTGTCCGGCTTTAACATCGAACCGGTCGAAATCGATGGAATGTGTGCCACTTCCTTTGGAAAAAAAGACAAGGTGATAGAATGAATGTCCGTGTGCGTGATGGAGGTTGTCGTAATGCCGCCGGATGTAATCAGCAAACCGCTCGATGAAGAAGTCGTCCTGGTGATGGTCGTGCGCCAGGGTGCAGATATCATAAACGGGTATTTTCTTGCGGGGCATAAGAGCTTGTGATTATGGTACAAAATTACATTATTGCTGGTGGGTACAGAGAGGAAGATCAGGGAAAATATGGTACTTTTTACTGATTCAAGGTGCTATCAGGTTGGAGGTGATAAGTTTTAGGTTATAGGTTTTTTCCGTTTGTTTGGATGAACCTGCGCTGTTTTCACGCAAAGCCGCAAAGAAATGAAGACGCTAAGATTCCCTTTTTGAATTTTGACTTTTGACTTTTGAATTAAACTTAAGCATTTAACATCCGGCTATCGTTTACCGGTCGTCCTATCTTGCCGGTGTAGTAAATGGCTGTATTATATCGACTGATGATTTATAACATGGAAAGACTGGCTTTACAACTACAATTAAGCCGCAGTTATGCTGCGGCTTTTTTAGCCGTTGTCGGTGTTAACAGCAACAACCTTCCGCGGCATAAAAGAGGAACAGAATAATGGTACATCTTGGAGAAACCTGAGACTGGTTCGTGTATACACGAACCAGGGCGCCGTATTCACTATTCACTATTCACCTTATTCACTTGCTGCCTCACTCAAACCCATCCCTCACCAGATCCCAAAACGCATCGAGCGCAATAATGCGGGGTTTGAAAAAAGAGATGATACGCGGCCAGTCGTCCGTTTTGAAGATATTGACACCCGGCAAGGTAGTACGGATCGTACTCACCAATTTGCCGTCTTCATCGTATTGATGCAGTTGCCAATCCCAGCTTTCTTCCGTATGTGATTCGAGAATTTTCTGCAGGGCTTTGAACTGATCGAAATAAAGGGCCTGCCATTCCGGATCGGGATGGCGTATTTCTATTCCAACAGACGCCTGCTGACGGTCGGCGTCGAGGCGGAAAAACAGGTGACGGATGCCGGTTTTGTAATTGAGCCAGTTGATAGTATCACCGGATGCACCGGGTACGGGACGCATGTATTGACCAAACCGCGTCCAGAAGTCCCTTTTGATCTGTGCGGCTTCTTCACGTGAGTACATGCTGCAAGTTAGGCTTATGGCATTATTTTGGCCGCCTAAATAGCTGTATCTTAAAAAAATGATTCCCATGGCAAAATCTACGCTACTCTCTCTCGCCCTGTTGCCCGCGATCGTAATTACTTACGCCTGCGGCAATGGTGGAAAAAATCAGTCCACACAACCTTCGCCGGTACCGAACGGCGACACACTGCCCGCTCCTTTTGCTACCAAGTCGGTACGCAATACCAGCAAAGTAATCGGATGGCCCGATACCCGCATGCCGGTGGCTCCTGAAGGATTCAGCGTCTCCCGGTTTGCCGACGGACTGGACCATCCACGCTGGATCTATGTCGGCCCAAACGGCGATGTGTTCGTTTCCGAATCCAACACCCGCAAAAGCGCCAACCGCATCACGCTGCTCCGCGACCAGGATAAAGACGGTCGCTATGAAACGCGCCATGTGTTTGCCGAAAAACTCAATCAGCCTTTCGGCATGCTGATCCTCGGCGATTATTTCTATATAGCCAATACCGACGGCCTCTTGCGTTTTCCTTATAAAACCGGTATTACCAAACTGGAAGGCAAAGGCGAAAAAATAGTAGAGCTGCCCGCCGGCGGTTATAATAATCACTGGACACGCAACCTCGTCACCAATAAAGAACGCAACAAAATCTATATCTCTGTCGGCTCCGGCAGCAATGTGGGCGAAAACGGAATGGAACATGAAGTACGACGCGCCGCCATCCTTGAAGTGAATCCGGATGGATCAGGTGAAAAACTTTACGCGAGCGGCCTGCGTAATCCTGTGGGAATGGATTGGGCTCCCGGCAGCAACGTATTATGGACGGCAGTAAATGAACGGGATGGTCTGGGAGACGACCTGGTACCCGATTATATTACCAGTGTGAAACAGGGCGGCTTCTACGGATGGCCTTATTCTTATTTCGGTCAACATCCTGATCCGCGCATGAAAGATGATCCGCAACCACAATTGGTAAGCCGGGCTATTGTGCCCGACGTACCGGTGGGTTCACATACCGCTTCACTGGGTCTTACCTTTTATACGAAAGAGGCATTCCCTGCACGGTACAGAAATGGTGCATTTATCGGCCAGCACGGTTCGTGGAACCGCTCGGAGCTCTCCGGTTATAAAGTGGTTTTTGTTCCATTCAGCAACGGCAAGCCTTCAGGACCTCCGGAAGATTTCTTAACAGGGTTTGTGGCAGATGCTTCCAAAAGCGAAGTATATGGCCGCCCGGTTTGTACTACAGTGTTACCGGACGGCTCATTGCTCGTCAGCGATGACGATGCGAATATTATCTGGCAGATCAAAGCCAGCAAATAATAACTAACTGATCAACTTTTCTTCGTAGCGGCAGCATCTTCTTTGGGTGTTGCCGCTCTTTTTTCCTGCGCCGCTTTTATCTCTTCCAGGTGCGGACTCACTAAACTTTCCAGGTCGCCCGCTTTGATGTCCAGCGCATGTGCATCCTGTGCCAGTGCCAGCCAGGGTTTGGGACCATCGAAGGGATATTGTCCAAAAACAATTACGGGTGTACCTTTCAGCACAACACTATCCGATCCTTTCAGCTTCCACTGATCAGCCCAATCATATAATTGTTTTGCATCAGACTCCAGCAAACGCAGACAGGAGTGACTGGCCGGATAACCAGGCAAGGCATATTGGTGCCAGCCGATACCTTCTTTGTTTTCGATATTAAAATTCCAGCGAAGCACCCACTCATCATCAAACGTGCTAATCGTTTCTTCCGCTTTCCAGTTGGTGAAATACAAACCTTCCGGTGTCGGATGCGCTTTGCTGCCCATGCTTGTGGGACCTGCATATACCAGTTGTCCGTAATTGTAAGCCGCAAAGGATTGCGTGGCATACGAGAAAAACACAATCTTTTCAATATCCTTCAAGCCTTTTGCCTCGAGTGGAAAAGGCATATAAGCTTCCCGGTCGCCGCTGAGATCATCGGGCACCAGCACGGAATCCAGTTGACGAACGTGATCAAGGTCCACACGGTTAACAGACAGGATGATGTATTTGCCTGCAGAGTCTGGTGTTTCTTTCAGTCGTTTCACCCATTCTTTGGATGGCTGAAAATGATATTGAAGATTTTTGGGCTTCTTCCATTCCCTGGCGGGGGCTTTGTTTTCCTGTGCATCCTTTCCGGGCTGATTACCATTCTTGTCGTTGCCGGTACAACTGATAAGCATTGCAGACACAGCCGCAGCAACCGAAAGGGATAAAATCGATTTTTTTATCATAAGTCCATTTTTCCCTTATGTGAAGCAATATCATGCCAGCCAGCGCAACAGACATGGCACAATTTTGCAGGGTAACAGATAAAAATATTACCATTATGCAAAACTGGCTCAGAACCTTGCTTGCAGGCTACGCAGGATACAAATGGGGCGGCGGATGCTTAGGCTTCATCGCTATTTTCGCCATTGTTTATTTCCTGTTGGGACATTGTTAAACGGGGAAATTTTACCCTAAAATTTACTGATATAGTCACGGATTTGTTGACGCAACTTATCACTTACGCTGACGACCGGCAAACGGAAATAATTTTTACAAAGATTCATTTCATCTAAGTAGGCCTTGACGCCGGAAGGACTTCCTTCTGCGAACAGGGAGGTAATGATATCGGTAAGCCGGTGATGAATGGTTGCCGCCGTTTTTACGTCGCCTTTAAGTGCGTGGCGCGTCATGTCGGAGAAAGCTTCGGGGTATGCGTTAGCCACCACGGAAATTACACCGTCGGCGCCGCAGGCGATCATGGGCAGTGTGAGGCCGTCGTCGCCGCTGATCACGAGAAATCCTTCGGGACGGTATTTGAGCAGGTAATTGATCTGGTCAAAATTGCCACATGCCTCTTTGGTGGCAAATACCTTATCGCACTCGCGCGCGATACGAAGTTGTGTTTCTGCCGTCATATTCTGTCCGGTTCGCGATGGCACATTGTATAACATCAGCGGCAGCGGTGTTTTTTCATTCAGCGCTTTGTAGTGCTGGAAAATCCCTTCCTGGCTGGGGCGGTTGTAATAAGGCGATACCGAAAGGATTGCGTCATAGCCTGTGAGGTCGTAGTGCGCAAAAGCATCGAGCACTTCTTTGGTGTCGTTACCACCAATGCCGGCCATCAGCGGCACACGGCCATTGACGGTTTGCTGTACGAACGTAAACACTTCCTGTTTTTCTTCACCATGAATTGTCGCGCTTTCACCGGTGGTGCCCAATACAACCAGGTACTCCACCTTACCCTTGATCCAAAACTCGATCAACTGTTTATAGCTGTTCCAGTCAATAGATCCATCGGCAAGAAAAGGAGTTACAATGGCGATACCGGTACCGGTAAATTTCTGTTGGAGCGACATTTTTAAACTGATTATTTTTTTTAGGTGAATGAATGTTTCAAAAATAAGATTTTGGCGCTTACGAATTGCAGAAACCCGCAAATCTTCTAAACCGTAAGCAGAAGGCGTTTAACAGATGAATGTATAAAATGTAAGGATGAAATGCAGCAGGCCGAGATGCTACTGAAGAAAAACCCGCAAAGGTCGGCAGTGATGAAGCGATTTTTTTTTCGTATCCTGCGCAACGAAGAGAAATAATGGGTTGTCAGCCTATTCAGGACGGAGTTATTCCGCACCTGATAATATGAAATAATCGATGTTTCTCATACAGTAGTGTGTAGCGGGATGTGTTTCTACACGTCCCTTTTTCTTTCTCCTCCGTAACACTACTATTTCGCAATCAGCCGTGAAGTGGCTTTATCCAGTAAAAGGCTTTTGAGAAAATCGCCTGACTCGTCGCCGGTACAGGCCAGGTCGTGAAGGGTAACGTTTTCCAATAAACGATCGACCGTAAATTGAATCATTGTCCAGAGTGAGCGTGCAGAGCAATCCACGGAATTGGTACAAAGGCGGAAAGAAGAGCCTGTTTGTGTACCTACTTCCTGTTCCAGGATCATTCCTCCCAAGGCGCTCAATACATCACGGATTACGATCTCGCGCGAGGGACGCGCCAGCACGTAGCCACCTTTGTTGCCGGGTGTGCTGTTGATAAATCCTTTCATGCGCAGCACACGCGTGAGCTTGGCCACATAGTGACTGCTGATGCCTTCGGCTTCGGTCAGTTGCGGAATGCTGAGACCTTTCGCGTCTTTGCATCCTGCAATGCGGATCAGTATGCGTAGTCCGTATTCTTCCTGGGCGGTAACTTTCATATCTGTTTAGATCTTTTCAAGTTCATAAGAATCCCAGTTCTAACTGGGCTGCTTCCGACATCCGGCTCTTATCCCAGGCCGGCGTCCAGGTGAGTACCACGTGTACATCATTTACTCCTTCGATTTCGCGGAGCTTCTGGTCTACTTCCACCGGCAGCGTCTGCGCAGCGGGACATCCCGGTGCCGTCAGCGTCATCACTACCTGGATATTGTTATCTGCGTTGATGTTGATTTCATAGATCAACCCCAGTTCCCAGATACTTACCGGTAGTTCGGGATCAAAGATCGTTTGCAAACGTTCGATCACCGCTTGTTTCAATTCCTCCTCCGTTCTGCTCATCCGTTTACTTCGTTTTTGAGTTTATAGGCCAGCGCGTAATTCTTCATTTGTTTTACCATCGACAACAACCCGTTGGACCTTGTCTGTGCCAGGTGCGATGTCATCCCGATCTGCTGTATAAATGCCAGCGGCGTTTCGATGATTGCATCCGGTGTTTGCCCGGACAATACGCGGATCAACATGCTCACCAGTCCTTTCACAATAATTGCGTCGCTGTCTGCTTCGAAGAACACACGGCCATCGCGGTAATTGGCTACCATCCATACGGTCGACTGGCAACCTTTGATCTTGTTCTCATCGAGTTTATGCTCCTGTGCAAGCGGCGCCAGCTTTTTTCCCAAGTCGATAATGTATTCATACTTATCGTCCCAGGAATCGAAGAGCGCAAACTCTTCCACAATCTCTTTTTCTATTTCCGCGATAGGTTTTGTTTCTTCCATGCGTTTTATGCCAGCAATTTGATGGCGCGTTGCAGACCGGCTAGCAGCCTGTCCAGTTCTTCCATTGTGTTATATACTGCGAACGAGGCGCGCACGGTTCCGGGGATACCAAAACGGTGCATCAGCGGTTGTGCGCAGTGGTGCCCTGTACGCACGGCAATACCTTGCGTATCAAGCAGGATGCCGATGTCCTGCGGATGAATTCCATCGATAATAAAAGATACCAGGCTGATCTTTTCAGCAGCCTGTCCGATGATCCGCAGCCCCGGCAGTTGTTGCAGTTTGTCTGTTGCATAAGCCAGTAATTGATCTTCGTGCTGACGCATACGGTCTTTGCCGGTTTCCGTTACAAAATCCAATGCCGCTTTGAATGCAATAGTGTCTGCTATGTTAGGCGTACCTGCTTCATATTTATAAGGGAGTTCGTTGAAGGTGGTTCCTTCAAAACTCACCTCTTTGATCATTTCTCCCCCCCCCTGGAATACGGGCATATTCTCCAGCAATTCCTTTTTTCCATACAATATGCCTATACCCGTGGGACCATATACTTTGTGCGCAGACATGGCAAAGAAATCGCAATCCAGTGCCTGCACATCGATATCGAGATGCACACTTGATTGCGCGCCGTCGATCATCACCACGGCTCCCTGCTGATGCGCCGCCTCAATGATTTCCTTCACCGGGTTCACCGTACCCAGGGCATTGGATACATGCACGATGGAAACAATCTTTGTACGCGGACTCAGCAACGCTTTGTACGCATCCATATCCAGTTCACCATTATCCAGCACAGGGATCACCTTCAGCACCGCTTCTTTTTCCAGGCAAAGCAATTGCCAGGGTACGATGTTGGAATGGTGTTCCATACCGGAGATGATGATCTCGTCTCCTTTGTTCACCTGCTGGCGTCCCCAGGTTTGCGCAACGAGGTTGATGCTTTCCGTGGTGCCGCGCGTAAAGATGATCTGTTCGCGGCTGGCGGCATTGACAAAACGGGCCACCGTGTCACGCGTGGCTTCAAAAGCGGCAGTAGCTTCTTCGGCCAGTGTATGAATACCGCGGTGAATATTGGCGTTATAACCTGAATAATAATCCACGAGTGCGTCGATCACCGCTTTGGGCTTCTGCGAGGTGGCTGCATTGTCCAGGTACACCAGCGGATGCCCTTTCACTTCCCGATGCAATACGGGAAACTGACGGCGGATCGCTGCTATATCGAGTGACGGTATGGTTGTTTCCGTAATCATGATTGAGTGAATTGCAGGCGACCGGCAATCAGGCTGTCAACATAAGCCCGGATGGGCGCCAGTTTGATCTTTTCCAGCACATCCAATGCAAATCCCTGGAGCAGCAGCGCCTGGGCAGCTTGTTGTGTGATACCACGTGAACGCAGATAGAACAGCGCTTCTTCGTCCAACTGACCTACGGTACATCCGTGCGAACATTTTACATCGTCCGCAAAGATCTCCAGTTGAGGTTTGGTATTAACGCTCGCTGTTTTTGACAGCAATACATTTTTGTTGGTCTGGTACGCATTGGTTTTCTGCGCAGGCTGACGAACAAATATTTTTCCATTGAAAACACCGGTAGACTGCTCATCGAGAATGCCTTTGTATAATTCATAGCTCAGGCAATTCGGCGCTACATTGTCTACGATGGTGTGATTGTCTACATGACTGCTGCCCTGCTGGAAGTACAGGCCATAGAGGTGTCCTTCGCAATAAGGTGCTTCGAGTACCAGGTTGAGGTTGTTGCGCACGATACCGCCGTTCAGGGAAATGGTCACGGTATTAACGTGGCTGGCTCCGGTCTGACGGATATGGCTTGTGCTTACGAGGTTGGCGGAAGCAACGTCGTTCTGGATTTTGTAATATTCCAGGCGGGCGTCTTTTTCTACGGCTACTTCGAATACCTGGTTGGTAAAACTTTCGGCGTTGCCGATAGTGTGGTATGTTTCAACAATGGTGACGCCGGCGTTTTGTCCCATATACACGAGGCTGCGGGGCTGTGCCAGTACGGCTTCGGCGCGCGCATCTACGATATGGTAAATATAAACGGGATGTTCGATCTCGGTGTTTTTGCCGATATGGAGATAAATGCCGCCATCAGACAATGCCGTATTGAGTGCATTGATTCCGTCACGCAGGTAATCGGCACTGTGTCCATAATGCTGATCAACGATAGCGGCATATTCACCTTCAGCGGCTTCGTTTAATGGAAGCAACACCAGGTTTTTGCTGCGCAAGGTCGATAAAGCGGCCACGTACCGGCCATTTACAAATACCAGTTCATTGGCTGCTTCATGGGCTGGCAGGCGGAGATCGTTGAGATCCGCGGCCTGCAATGTGTCAGCGGGTTGCAACCGGTATTGTGTATTGAACAGGCTGTTGATACGCGTGTATTTCCACTCTTCATGTTTCACACCGGGCACACCCAATTGGCTGAATGCGGCGAAGGCCTGCTGCCGGTGATCATTAAGCACGGAAGTAGTGCCGGTCTGCTGCTGATCGAAATATTCTTTGAAATATAAAGTCGAATCGTTCATGTAAATTCAGAGTTAAGCAGGGCTGTCTGATCCGGAACAGGAATGCCCTGTGATTGACCTGTACCGGAGCGGGATTAAGCCTCCTGTCCTACTTTTACTTCGTTGCGGATGAAATCGTATCCTTTTTCTTCCAGCTCGAGCGCCAGTTCTTTTGGACCGGATTTCACGATGCGGCCATCATATAATACGTGTACAAAGTCGGGAATGATATAATCCAGCAGGCGCTGATAGTGCGTCACCACCAATACGGCGTTGTCCTTGCTGCGCAATTTATTTACACCATTGGCTACGATACGGATTGCGTCGATATCGAGACCGGAATCGGTTTCGTCGAGGATGGCGAGTTTGGGTTCGAGCATGGCCATCTGGAAAACCTCGTTGCGTTTCTTTTCACCACCGGAAAAACCTTCGTTCAGCGAGCGGCTGAGCAGGCTTTGATCGATATTGGTGATTGCCATTTTCTCTTTCATCATTTTCAGGAAGGCCACCGCGTCGAGTGGTTCTTCACCGCGGTATTTGCGGATCTGGTTTACGGCTGTTTTGATGAAGTTGGTAGTGGTCAGTCCCGGAATTTCCACGGGGTACTGAAAAGCGAGGAACAAACCTTCGCCGGCACGTTCTTCGGGTGCCAGGTCCAGCAGGTCTTTACCTAAAAAGTCGACAGTACCTCCGGTTACATCGAAATGTTCGCGGCCCGCCAGCACCGAAGCCAGCGTGCTTTTACCCGCACCATTGGGTCCCATGATCGCATGCACTTCACCTGGTTTGATTTCCAGGTTCAATCCTTTCAAGATTTTCTTCCCCTCAATTTCCGCGTGCAGGTTCTGAATGTTGAGCATAGTATGTGTAATTAAAAAACGAGTGTTTTATTTAAATTAAAATATTAACCAACGCTACCTTCAAGACTGATAGCCAGCAATTTTTGTGCTTCCACCGCAAATTCCATCGGAAGCTGGTTCATCACCTCTTTGGCAAAGCCGTTGATGATGAGGGCTACCGCCGTTTCGGTGTCGATGCCGCGTTGATTGCAATAGAAAATCTGGTCTTCCCCGATCTTGGAAGTAGTGGCTTCGTGTTCTACCACGGCCGTATTATTCTTTACTTCGATGTAGGGAAATGTATGTGCACCACATTTATCGCCCAGCAGCAGTGAGTCGCACTGGGAGAAGTTGCGCGCGTTTTCGGCGTTGCGGTTTACCTGTACCAGTCCGCGGTAGCTGTTATTGCTGAAGCCGGCGGAGATACCTTTTGATACGATACGGCTGCGGGTATTCTTCCCGAGATGCATGATCTTGGTACCGGTGTCGGCCTGCTGATAATTATTGGTAACGGCTACTGAATAGAATTCGCCAACGGAGTTATCACCTTTGAGGATCACGCTGGGGTACTTCCAGGTAATGGAAGAGCCGGTCTCCACCTGCGTCCAGGAGATTTTTGAATTGTCGCCTTTGCAAATGCCTCGTTTGGTTACGAAGTTGTAGATACCTCCTACACCGTTCTTATCGCCGGGATACCAGTTTTGAACGGTGGAATATTTCACTTCGGCATTTTCCATGGCCACGATTTCCACCACGGCTGCGTGCAGTTGGTTTTCATCGCGCATCGGAGCCGTACATCCTTCGAGGTAGCTGACATAGCTGCCTTCTTCGGCTACGATGAGGGTACGTTCGAACTGTCCGGTATTCTCGGCATTGATCCGGAAATAGGTGGACAATTCCATCGGGCAGCGCACGCCTTTGGGAATATAACAGAAAGAACCGTCGCTGAACACGGCAGCGTTCAGGGCGGCAAAGAAATTATCGGTTACGGGGACCACCGAACTGAGGTGTTTGCGCACCAGCTCGGGGTGTTCCTGGATGGCTTCGCTGATGGAGCAGAAAATGATGCCGAGTTCGCCGAGTTGTTCCTTGAACGTAGTACCGATGGAAATACTATCGATTACTGCATCCACGGCTACACCGCTCAGGCGTTTTTGTTCGTCGAGTGAAATGCCGAGTTTCTCAAAAGTGCGGCGGAGCTCAGGATCGATCTCGTCGAGGCTCTTGGGTTTTATCTTCTGCTTGGGAGCGGAATAATAGATGATATCCTGGTAATTGATGGGAGGATAATTGATATTGGCCCAATTGGGTTCTTTCATTTTGAGCCAATGCTGGTAGGCTTTGAGGCGCCATTCCAGCATCCATTCGGGTTCATTTTTCTTAGCGGAGATAAAGCGAACGGTATCTTCATTGAGGCCGGGAGGCGCCTCATCTGCTTCAATATCGGTTACAAAACCATATTTATAGTCTCCAAGGACTGCTTTTTCGATGGCTGCACGCTCGTCATCCACTATGACCTCCTGGGGGAGTTGTTCTATTTCTGTTTTCATCGCTGCAAAGATACAAATGAATTTGTACAAAAAAGTACAAACAATGCCGTTTTATTGAGGGAGATACTGTAAATCAGGCCCGTTTCCGGGGCGTTTTAACATAATGACACAGCAGGTCTTTATTTGTTCGTAAACGCTTAAAAGTTTCCGGGAGTCGAAAATGCGGGATCAGGCGTAGCCGGCTTGTTGCTGGCGGCGCCAGGCGGCCGGGCTGAGGCCGGTCCAGCGGCGGAAAGCCCGCAGAAAAGCGCGTTGTTCTTCATAACCAAGCATCGCCGCGATATCTTTTATCGGATATTGGCCGGCGCAGAGATAATCCTGCGCCAATTGTTGCCGCACCTGGTTTACGATATCGGAAAACCGGGTTCCTTCTTCTTCGAGGTGCCGTTGCAGGCTGCGCGGGCTAAAGTTGAAATTGGCGGCGACCGCCTCCAGACCGGGCATTTGCCGGTAAGAATTGCTGAGGAGATAATGGAAAACGCGTTGCTGCAAAGCCGTGGTTTCATCGGGCTCGCGGGCACAAATGGCCGTTACACGTTGCAACAGAAAATTCTGCAGGCCATAATTGGCGGATAAAATAGTCAGGTCTTCATAACGCCGGTGAAACTCAATAGACAAGTCTCCTGCTTTGCCTTTAACCGGACAACGGAAGATGCGGGTATATTCATGGTGGTAGGGAATGGCATAGGGAAAACGGGCAGACAAGGGTTCGATGCGTTCTAGCAGCAAGCCGTCGAGTTCGTGCAGGGCAAACACGATCAGGTAATCGCCGAAATGCCGTGCGGTATGCGGATAGCGTTGCGTTCGGCTCGTGTTTTCCATAAAATATAAAGTGGTGGTACGGCTATCCCGGCTGATCCGGAAGCGGTAAAGATCGGTAAGCAGGTGTGCCATTGCACCGGCATGATCAAGTGCTTCACCAACGGTGTTGCTGGTGAGGATCACCTGCCCGACCACACCCAGCGCGGCGAGTTGCATGGATTCACCAAAATGCAAACCGAATAAAGGATCCTGTGTAAGATGAGCGGCATTTTTCCAGAGTTGCTCGAATTGAACGGGCGTTAACCTAACGGAAGCATCGCGGGCAAGCACGACATAGTCGATGCCCGAAAGGCTGCACAAATGCGAAGCGGCCACGCTCCGCTGCGCTGCATAGCTCAATAAAGCCAGGGCCACACGATGCTGCAGATTTTCCATTCCGTTGTTTTATCAAAAATAAACCGAAGCATTTATAAAAAGGTTGTGATGGCGGAAAATGATACATAGTTGGCGTCAACGGACAGCCTCCTGGCGTAAGATGACAAGTAGTTTTGTGGCATTATAAATCACTAAAACTTTCAATTATGTTATCGCTTAAAAACACACTTTTACTGAATGCACTTACATCAGGAATGACAGGTATACTATTGATATGTTTTGCACAGCCTGCGGCGGAGTTGTTTGGGCAGGTGCAATCCGCACCGTTTGCCGGTGTTGGGGTGTTCCTACTTGTGTTTGCCCTGTATGTGTTTCGTGTATCCCGCCGGACACCGGTGCGCGGTAACGAAGCCCGGGTGGTTACGGTGCTCGATCTGTCGTGGGTAGTGGCGAGTGTGGTGTTGCTGTTATGGATGAACGATCAGTTTTCCATTATCGGGAATGTACTGATAGCGGCTGTTGCGGGATGGGTTGGATTGATGGCGGTGTTGCAGTGGCGCGGATTGCGCGCGACAATCGTGAAGCATTAATTGTGAAACGGGTGCTAACCAACTGAACTGTTGAGCCTGGCGCTTTGGTACCATTGTTGTTTTTTATCTTATAAAACAGTTAATCATGAAAGACAACATCATAAACCTCGAAAAAAAATATTGGGACGCCATGGCTAATAAGGATTTTGAAACAGTAAAAAGCCTCACAAAATTCCCCTGTATTGTGGCTAGCAGAAATGGCGTATTGAGCGTGGATGAGGCCGCCTATGAAAAGATGTTTAACAGCAATAACAAAGCGATGGAAGTAAAGAGTATCTCCGACGAACAGGTACAAACCGGCGAAGACCATGCCATGCTGGCCTACCTGATCGAGTTAAGTTATGATGGCACTTCCATGAAATGCGCCTGCACCTCTACCTGGATAAAAGAAAACGGTGACTGGAAATGTGCCATGCACACGGAAAGCGACCTGGTTAAGCAATAAGGTCTTCGTCATAATCAGTTGTGAAGCTGTCACCATGGTTCGTGTGTACACGAACCATGGTGACAGCAATAAGTCAATAAGTGATTAGCGCTCGCTGCGACGCCCGAAGGCTTTTAGTCGCAAAGATCTTTATTGATCATCCTCACATTAGATGCATACACAAAACCACAAGGTGGTTGATCGTCCCGGTTTGCTGACATCCCCGGAGACAGCAGTTGTTTGGGAGTGACGCCCGTATAATTTTTGAAGTAGTGATTAAAATGTGCCTGGTCGAAATAGCCGAAATCGAAAGCCAGTCCGGTCAATGACACACCGCTCCGTAGTCCGTGAAGGACGGATGCGATCCGTGTCATGGAAGCATATTTTTTAGGAGTGGTGCCCACAACACTTCTGAATCGCTTTTCCAGTCTGGCGGGACTGATAAACAACTGTTTTGCCAGTTCATCGGCGCGGATGATTCCCTTTGCGCGCTGTATCAGTTGGACGCCCTCCTTTATCAATTGATCCTGTTGGTAATCACCCATAATCTTTTGTAAAAAAGACTCTGTAATACGAATGCGTTCAACCTGATCAATAGCACAGGTTACCCTTTCTTCCAGCTCTGCGATCAAACGCTGGCTAAAGAAATCATGCAGCGGATAAGCCTGATTAAATATTTCATTTAAAGGTAAACGCAATAATGCGGCGGCTCCGATAGGTGTAAAGTTAATTGCCAGCATCCCGGTTCCCGCGTCTTTGCTGAATATGCGGCAAGTATCCTGAATACCCATGACTCCGGACGTAAAACCTGTACGCATTACCTCTTTCGTTGCGCTTTGCAAAGTCATGTTTCCTTTATAACGTATACCAAGGATAAAAGCTGCCCGTGGCAGGATGTGGTGCGAAACGGCGGTTTCATTTTCCACCACTGAATAACTACTTATGTAGGGCTTCAACGCAGCGCAAGGTTGATATGTCTTATAAAAAAACATGTATAAAGATAATCCGCCTGTCAGGATCTTTTGACATAGGTAAACAATAACATGAGAAAACCTCCCGCGGACAGAAAAGCGCGGATATAAATCTGTTCAAGCCACTTACGTTGGATTGCTGCAGCACCTTTAAACGGTTCCTGTAATGCGGTAATGACTTTATTCAATGGCTCACTTACAGTCAATGCTATAAGTATATCTGCGAGTAAGCATAAAGTGGCGGCTGTAAACAAAACCAGGGAAACAGAAGACCATGAACGGAAATTCACCAGGATGGCAACGATCGACATGACCAGTGTAAGCAGGTACAAAACTTTCAGTTTGGGAGCCATGACCGGATCAGCCGTCTTACGCAGAAGAATGAAGTCGCGCGAGGGCATTGCCGACAATACCTTATAAAACCCGACCAGGTAAAAAGCTCCCTGCGAGGCTATTAAAAAATACAACACCAGTTGCACGGGTTTGACAACCGCCTGATAGTTCATCATGCATTTAAGTATTAAATATAACTGCGAAATTCCTGATCACTCTTCATAAAAAATTGTAAAAAACCGTTGAATGGTCGTGAACCGTGAATGTGCACGCCATTGCTGGTCTGAAGACCAACTATGGTTAATACCTGATGGCTAAAAAGCAAAAAGCGCGGTAGTGATCCGCGCTTTTCTATTTGTTTCCGTTCGAAAAAAATCAATTATACCGGTACTTCATCCCAGAAGCCCATTTTGCTGAACTTCTCAATGCGTTGGGTTACGCGCTCCTGCGCTGGTATCTCGCGCAGTTGGCGGATAACCGGCACCAGGTGTTCTTTGAGGATGCGGGCTGATTCATCATAATCCCAATGCGCACCGCCGGCGGGTTCGGGGATGATGCCATCGATCAAACCGAATCCGAGCATTTTATCGCCGGTGAGTTTCAGTTGTTCGGCGGCAATTTCTTTTTGTGCCCAGCTGCGCCAGAGAATGGTGCTGCAGTTTTCGGGAGAGATAACGGTGTACCATGAATTTTCCATCATGAATACACGGTCGCCTACGCCGATACCGAGTGCACCGCCGCTCGCACCTTCACCAATGATCACACAGATCACGGGAACAGTGAGGCGCATCATTTCATAAATGTTGCGGGCGATGGCTTCGCCTTGTCCGCGTTCTTCAGCTTCGAGGCCGGGGAATGCGCCGGGTGTGTCGATGAGGGTGATGATGGGTTTATTGAACTTCTCCGCGAGTTTCATGAGGCGGAGAGCTTTGCGGTAACCTTCGGGATTGGCCATACCGAAATTGCGGAGCTGCCGCATTTTGGTATTGATGCCTTTTTGCTGACCGATGATCATCACGGTTTCGCCGTCGAGGTTGGCAAATCCGCCGACCATGGCTTTGTCGTCTTTCACGTTGCGGTCGCCGAAGAGTTCCACGAATTGAGTGGTCATCTTCTGGATGTACTTGAGTGTGTACGGGCGATCGGGGTGACGGCTGAGCTGCACGCGTTGCCAACTGCTAAGCTGGCTGGTCAGTTCTGTGCGTTTATCGAGGATCTTTTGTTCGAGTATATTGATCTGGTCACCGAGGTCGAGGTGGTGTTTGTCCTGGCGGGCTTTGGTGATCTCGATCTCTTCGATGAGATCTTTGATCGGTTTTTCAAAGTCCAGGAATTGTCTGTTGGCGTTACTGGGCATAACTTAATAGATAGTAAAATGAGCGGCTAAATTAACGGAAAAATCCAAAAAAGGGTTTAAATGCAAAAACCTGAGATGCTGAAAGATAAATAATCTAAAAACTTTTGGAGGAAATATTGTGTCGCCTTATCTTTGCCGTCCCTTAATGATTAACACTTGTGTTGATCAAGGTAAGGATCGGTAGTTCAGTTGGTTAGAATGCCGCCCTGTCACGGCGGAGGTCGCGGGTTCGAGTCCCGTCCGGTCCGCAAGAAGCTTCGAAGAAATTCGAGGCTTTTTTGTTTTGAGGATGCTCATGCCAACAAAGACGAAAAGATATTACGACCAAGGTCGCGGGTTCGATCCCGAGGTATCGGGACGAAGTATCGGGACGAAGTATCGGGACCGTCCGCCCCGAAACTTCGGGGGCAAGAAGCTTCGAAGAAATTCGAGGCTTTTTTGTTTTGAGGATGCTCATGCCAACAAAGACGAAAAGATATTACGGCGAAGGTCGCGGGTTCGATCCCGAGGTATCGGGACGAAGTATCGGGACGAAGTATCGGGACGAAGTATCGGGACCGTCCGCCCCGAAACATCGGGGGCAAAAAGCTTTGAAGAAATTCGAGTTTTTTTGTTTCGAAGAATACAGTGCACTATTCGCCATTCACTTAGTACGTACGCGCGTTGTTGGTGAGGACACCAACAACGGCATGCTTCACATCCTAAAAACTATTCACGATTCACCATTCACCATTCACTATTGCCCTAATGCCCCCCTCACCACTCCCCACACTTTCCCTCTCTCCACGCCATACTTTTTCGCATACCTCGTCACCCGCACCATGATCTCCCCCATGCCGGCCGCCAGTTCAAGTGCCTGCCGCATGGCAAACAACGGGTGCGACCGGTAATACGCGAATTGTTTTTTTCTCATCTGCCTTACCAGTGCCAGCCCTCTCGGGTCCAACAGATCTGATACGTCCGGTGTCAATGCTATTTTTACTTTGTCCAGTATATTCAGTTTTACAAATCCCGCCTGCTCGTAGGCCGCTGCATGCGTTGCATAGACCAGGTCATTAAATGCCGTATCGTTCAATTCGGCTGCCGGATTACCGGCCAGCACATCTTCTATAGCTGTCTGAAGATTAACGAGCGTCCGGTCCAGCCATTGCTGCCCGTTGCGGCTCAACGTTTCCCGGGTTTCTTCCCGGAACCGCTGCAGGTATTTGTGTCCGTAGTTTAAATAATAGGTTGGTGGAGCTATACGCCAGTTACCACTTTCAACACGCCTTTGCTGAAAGTCAAAATACCGCAACAGGTAATAGTTATCCGAACCCGCTTTATTTCTGAATGACAATGGCTCTGCCATATCGTATCGTTGTAAGTTAGTCGTTGTGTCTATCAACACACCCAAACTGAATTGATCGAAGTACAGCATCGGGAGATATTTCCCGGCAACGCATACTGTATCAGGTGTGGCCGCCTTAATAAGCTGATTGGAAAAAAGCAGCAGCTTCTCCTTTGGTTTGTCCCGGGATATGATGGCCGCTTCCGCTTTTTGTGCCAGAGATGTTTTTGCAGTAATTATACTCAGGAAGACAAACACAAAGGCATATCGCATAAATAGTAGCCGCACGGTGGTTCTTGTACAGCGGCGGTATTGAAGGTAGAACAAAAACATTTCATGAACATGTTTGCCAGACTGAATATAATTCCCGTTACAATCGCACCGCAAACCCCGCATAGTACTGATATTCCGCATTTTTCTGAAATCCTTGTATGGAACCAATATCTACCGCCACATTTTTTACAATATTCAGTTGCAAGGCCAGGTTGATATAGTTCTCCATCCGGTGTTCCCTTATGCCATAAGTCGCGTAGGTTTCGATAATACCTTTCAATGCTTTTGTCAGTTGATAATCGGCCGCCACCGACTGCAATAGCTGCCAGTCGTATTCGGATTCGTCTGCTATATAGTCCACTTCCTCCTGCACGCCCAGCGCCCATTTTTCCGAAAGCTTCCAACGCATGGGAATGATCATTCCGCCCTCGATCAGGTGATGTTCAAAGTGTTTATCAGCTGGCAGTTTAATATACGGAAGCGCGGCAATGGCAAACTTCCCCTCATCATTGCCATAAAAATTCTTTTTCAACCTGAGCGTTACGCTGCCACAGGCATCGAAGCGTTGCGGCGCGTTGCCCTCTTCCGTTTTCACCTCATGCCTGAACGTTTCAACGGCCACCTGGAAATCGATCGAATGCGTTAGCCCGATCTTGGCGGTAAGCGGCGCCACCAGCATCTGCCGGTTGCCCGACTCCCCATCGTGCGAACGTTTGAATTTTACCAGGTCGGCTTCGAATTGAAAATGCCCTGCGTCTACAGTTACAGGAGATTCGGTAATGTCAGGGCGGTCGGTTTCCATTTCTTGTCGCATCAACGCTTTGGGAACCGGATGAAATACGGAAAAGCTGTTCTTTAATCCTTCTTTGGAACTATCGCGCTGCGCAAAAGCAGGAGCAGGTAAACAGGTTAGTATAAATAAGGCAGATAACACTTTCATTTGAGGGCAATCGTTTTACTTACACTGCAATTGCAATACCAATCCGCTCTCACCAAGAGTTTCGCAACAGCCGTTTCCTGAAGTCCACACATTTACCGGAAAAATCCCCCCTCCTCCAAATTCCTGCTTCATCAAAAGATCACCACTTTTGATCTTTCAAGATTTTACAACCTAAACCAAGCCTTATCATGCTCACCGAAGCCAAGAAGCAAAAGCTTATCGAGAACATCAAACTCTACATTAAAAAATTTCTTTCCGGCACTATTACCGACCTCGACGAAAGCGGCACCCGGATTATGATCAATCATTTCCTCACCGATGTGCTCGGCTACACGGCCCTTGAAGAAGTACGCACAGAATACATGATCAAAGGCACTTATGCCGACTACATGATCCAGATCAATGGCAAGCGGCATTTCTTGGTGGAAGTAAAAGCCTTTTCCCTGAACATCAATGAAAGTCATCTGCGGCAGGCGGTGAATTATGGCGCCAATGAAGGAGTGGATTGGGCATTGCTCACCAACGGCAAACAGTTCGATTTTTATAAAATCATTTTCGAAAAACCAATCCAGCACAAAAAAGTATTTGCCGTTGACCTCACCGACTCTTCCAGCATGAAAGCTGCTTGCGACATTATCGAATACCTGGCTAAAGACAGCCTCAACAAGGGCGGACTCGATGCTTTATGGAATAAAGCACAGGCAATGACGCCCACCTCCATTTCCAAACAACTGCTGTGCCCGGAAGTGGTAGCCATCGTCCGCAAAAATGTCAATAAAGCCTATGAGATGAAATTTACCGACCAGCAAATCCAGGATACCATTCTGAAGGTGATCGCCGAGAAGATCGACCTGAGTGGATTCAAAGTGCCCAAGCTGGTTAAAAAAGAAAATACACCGAAAAAGAGTCCGCCACCCGAAACCAATATCATCACGTCTGTGGAGAATCCGGAAGTATAATTTATCTTACAGCACTTCCCTCGAAGCGCCGACATAATTCAGGACTTCGATCTTCGGTTCGCCGGTTAAATTTTTATCCCGCTCCTGCTGAAATTGCAGAAAGGACGGCACCTGCAACAGCTCTTCCTGAATTGATTTGTCCTGGTATTGTGAGAGATGCACAAATGTGCAGCCATCATTTTTTTGAAAAATGGTGTAGAGAAACCGGCTGTTATCCAGGTTTTTAAAATCCCGAAGGAATGTTTCAATCAATTGCTTGTTGGCAGAAACATGTCCTTCATTGATGGTGTACGTTACTTTTACCGCAATCATATCACTTATTTAAAGCCGGTTAAAACTCAGGTATTGCACAAACCTCGGCAGATCGGAATGGTTGCAGCTTGCCGCATGCGGCAGTGTTTGCAACCACAGCACAACATCTCCTTTTTTGCCGGCGATGTATTGAGGCTTCAACGTTGTGCGCATTTGCTGATACGATTCGATTTCATCCGGATATTTTTGCTGCCAGTGATCAAATTGTTTGTGAAACCCCGGAACGACTTTCAGCGGACCTCTGTTTTCCGGCACATCATTCAGGTAAATCAATCCCTGAATATAAGTAGGATCGGGTTTGCGGTAATTCATATCCCAATGAAGCAGGTGATGTACAAATTTCCAGTCATCTGTTTCGGGCGGATTGAAACTTCCTTTGTCGGTTTGCGGAATGATCGCGTAAGTGTTATAGAGCTCTGCAAAAAGTTGTTTGATATTGGGATGTGTGCGTACCCGGTGCATGCTTTCGTGCTGGTATTGTTGTAACATCAATCCATGCCAGTCAGTATGTCCTTTGTACCAGGTAGACGAATCCGCCAGGTCGACCGACAGGAACCCGCAAATAAAATCGGTGACGGCATCGCACAGGTCTTCTTCCACGAGACCACTCACCCTGATATAACCCTGCTCCCGCCAATGCAATAATTGTTCATCGCTCAGCAGCTTTCTTTCAACCACCGCGTGGCCGCCGGGCATTTCGTGTTTTTGCTGCCATTCCCGGAAAGCGGCGGCGGACGCCTTTATTTGCTGCTCGCCTTTTGTCAGGATCATCCATTCCTGCAAATGCGCGATGCCCGTACAATCGGCATAGATGAACTGATATGTTTCAAAGCGTCCGAGACCATACATATCCATCCACACTGCTTCTGTTTTGTTATAATCCGCAGACGCAGGAGCAGCAAGTCCTTGTTTCAGCAATTTATGGCGCTCGTAAAACACCGGGAGAAATGCGCAGTCGATCATGAATCAATTGTTATTATCGGGTAATTTACTATTCTTCTTCGTCTTCTTCCTCATCGTCTTCGTACGACACATAAGACCATTCCACTTCTATTTCGTCCAGCAATTCATCAAAAGCATGCTGATCGCTGGTGCCGATAAAAACAGCGGTGCAATTGCCTTCATCGTCGAACGAGAGACTGATCACTTCCCGGAAATCATCGGTATAAACTTTTTGCTTTTCCCAACTGATATCCGGCACTTCATTCCAGCGTTGCTGTATCGCTTTTACCACTTGCGGATCAACCTCATCCAGGCAATTGGCATTGTACTTTAATCCGCCCATTGTACCGTTGTAAACAGCCATGAGCAGGAAAAAATCCTCCACCGTGTTAGTTTCCCGGTGCCAGTCGGGCGTTTCGTCATCACCGTAATTACCCCAAACCGGCGGACTATCCAATTGCAGTTCATCTTTCCTTATGCCCCAACTCACCACTCCCTGGTTTTCTTCATAAAACAGCAGATAGTCATCTTTTGAATAACCGACTTCACCATCCGGTTTCAGCAAATGGTTATGCGAGGCATTGATGCTTTCATTTTTTCCCAGATGCAGATAATAATCGCGGAGTTTGCCCGGCAGGCGCACACCCAGATCGATTTCCAGGTTAATGATTTCCTCTTCGGAATAGCCAAACGTGTCATCGGCTGGTAAATCGTACAGGGTTCTTATTTTTTGCAAGTACATCATCACCAAATTTCCACATTTTCCCGCTTCTTTTCAGCGTTCCGGATTTAATTTTTAAATTAAAAAATGGAAACAAACATTCTCTGGAGCGGCCGTGAATATTTTTCACTGGAAAATTGCCTGATTAAACAGGACAATGAAGGCAACCTGATCACGTCGACGATTGTGGGTTATTATGAAGAAAAAATATATAAAGTCGATTACCGGATAGAAACGGATGCGCACTGGCACACGCAACTACTGGAAATTCATTGTTTCCACGATCACCATATCTTTTCCAATTTATTACAGGCCGATGGACATGGAAGCTGGACCTGCAACGGCATGGCGATGCCGGAACTGGATGGCTGTACCGATGTAGATATACCCGTTACCCCGTTTACCAATACGCTTCCGGTTCGCCGTTTACAACTGCAGCACCAGGAAACCAGGGAGATCAACGTGGTTTACGTCGATGTACTGGCGGGGAATATCCGCCGTGTGGCGCAGCAATACACCTGCGTTTCGGATACCGCTTATCACTACCAGAATGTACCGAATGATTTTGAAGCCACGATACAGACAGACCGGTCGGGGTTTGTGGTGGACTATCCGGAGTTGTTTGTGCGGAAAGCAATTTCAATCCACTCACCGCAACTGTAACTTTTTATTGATGAATGCGTTTTAACAGGTACAAAATTGTTCTGATAAAATGACAAGATCACTATTTGTTGCGCTTTTGCTGGGCATGGGGCCTGTTCTTTGCTTTGCCCAGACCGTTCCCTATAATGAAAAGAAAATCTACAAGGACAAATTCGACAACGCCATTCCGGTGTTGAATGTGGCAACCTTTCATATGGGCTTTACCTCCGACGCCTCCTCCACCAACTTCGATGAGCATGACCGTAAAAACCAGGAAGAAATAAAGAAAGTGGCGAAGCTGCTGGCTGCTTTCAAACCTACCATCATCGTCATTGAAGATCTTCCTGTAAATGATTCTGCGCGGTTGGCGGACTTCCTCGACTATTGCAACAATCCGGCAAAAAAATACAAAGATCCTGACGAGCGGGAGTTACTGGCTTACGAAGTGGGCAGATTGAGCCAGGCGAAAAAAATATACGGCGTGGATTTCAAAGAAGGTTACGACTATAATATCGGCAGTAAAATTTCCAATCCTGCCGACAAAACTACCGTCAGTAAATACTGGAGCCTGCTCGACTACAATGAAAAGAAAAATCCTGAAGAAGGCATTCCTTTTTATGAATTGTTCAAATTGAACAATCACCCGCAATACCTGGAAAGCCTCATCAACATCAACGCCGATTTGCTCACCTATATTTCCACGAAAGGGAAATCCGAAGGTGCCGATGAAGCAGCGAAATTCTACCATCGTAACCTGGTGATGTTCTCCAATCTCAATCAGATTCAGGTGACTTCCACCGATCGTATATTCATCTTAATGGGCGGCACGCATACGGCCTTCTTTCATGATTTTCTTAAACGCAGCCCCAAATTCAACCTGGTGAATGTGTTTGATTATCTGAAGTGAACCGTGAATAAGAACGGTTCCGCGGCTGCCCTTCGAGTGGCCGAAGTATCGGCCCGAGGCTTCGGCCCGAAGTCTCGGGCCTTACACCTTACACTCCACGCCTTCCTCCTTTCCTGCTTTCTCCAGCGCACCTTCAATATCCCTGATCAGATCCTGCGCGTCTTCGAGGCCGACGCTTAGACGGATGAGGCTATCGGCTACACCGGCAGCACAGCGTTTGTCGGCGGGAATGGACTTATGGGTCATTTGGGCGGGATGACAAAGCAGGCTCTTCACTCCGCCGAGGCTTTCGGCGAGTTTGAAATAACGCGTTGCCGTAACAACGGCATGTGCTGCTTCCTCCGTATCGTTTTTAAGGGTAAATGATACCACGCCGCCAAAGGCAGCTTGTTGCCTGGCCGCCACCTCATGATTCGGATGTGAAGGTAAACCCGGATAATAAATTTTACCGATCGCCGGATGCGACTGAAGATACTCCGCTACAGCCAGTGCGTTGCGGGAGTGCTGCTGCACGCGCAGGTCTAAGGTTTCCACGCCACGGATCACCAGCCAGCTATCGTGTGGCGAAAGAATAGCACCGCTGGCATTTTGAATGAATTTGATCTGATCGCGCAGGTCTTTTGTTGAAGCCACAACGATGCCCGCAATAAGATCACTGTGCCCGCCAAGGTACTTTGTGGCGCTGTGCACCACGAGATCGGCGCCGAGTTTCAGGGGTTGCTGCAATGCCGGCGAAGCAAAAGTATTGTCGACACAGAGCAATACCTTGTGTTGTTTCGCAATCTTTGCAATGGCTTCGATGTCGCTGATCTTTAAGGTGGGATTGGTAGGCGTTTCGAGCCAGATGAGTTTTGTTTTCGGGGTAATGGCGTCCAGCACATTGACAATATCCGTGGTATCGACGTAGTTCACGGTAATACCAAATTTCGCATAGATCTGTGTAAACAAACGGAAAGCCCCGCCGTAGATATCATCCACGGCCAATATCTCATCTCCGCTTTGCAGGAGTTTGACAACCGCATCGATGGCGGCCAATCCGCTGGCAAAAGCCGAAGCACCAGCGCCGCCTTCGAGTTGGGCGATTACATTTTCCAATACTTCGCGCGTAGGATTGTTGCTGCGTGCATAATCATAGCCTTTGTTAACGCCGGGCGCTTCCTGCACATAAGTAGATGTCTGATAGATAGGAACGGAAACCGAACCTGTTAAGGGATCAACGGGAATGCTGTGGATCAGGGTTGTTGCGTTGTTGCTCATAACTTTTCAATTTTTGAATTTGTAAAAATGACCTGCTTCAATACAGATTCTTATCCTGAAAAGCTTATCAGCCGGACGTTTCGTTCACTTGCGTGCAACAAAAAGCCCTTCTGACAAATCAGAAGGGCTTGGTATTTTTTAACAACAGGATGTTGTGTATTTTTTACTGAAAGCATCTGACTTATCTTTCCGTTTTGCAACGGATGGAATTAGCACCAGCTCTCAATACCTGCGTAATGAGGAGGTTGCTAAGGCTTCATCGGGCCATTAACCCTCCACCTTTCTTGATAAGAAGTACTGAAAGAACTGAAACGAAGTTAAAAGTAAAAATTCAAAAGGCAAAAAATTAAAAAATAGGTTGTAGGTTGTAGGCAACAGTGTTGGCTTTCTTATTCACGATTCACCATTCACGATTCACGCCTTTGCCTTTTGAATTTTGACTTTTGAATTTTGAATTAAAACTCCACATCATCCGCCACATTACCTCCCTGCTCTTCTGCAAATCTCTTCGCATACTCCGCTTGTTTCTTCTGCTGATAGTCGATAAAATGATGAATGTTCTCTGTCTGACCGCCGGCCATTTCCTGGTTTTGCACTTCCATCCACTTCATGGCCACCGTTTGAAAATCTCCGAGTGAAACACCATAGTTTTCCTGGATCCATTGTGCACCATCATATCCATAATCGTAAGCCGCCTGGCGCGCGCCATTCAGTTCTTCGTAGAAATAACGGTCATCACGCATCTTCTCGAGATTGGCTTTTCCTTCGTCGCTTACTTCGGCCTGGAGATCTTTTAGCTTCGGATGATTTTCTGCCTGACCGAAATACTCACCAAAGGCCATCGTCACGGCAAAGCTGCTGTCTTCCTGCATGCGGGTCACCCACAAGGCTGAAGCTTCTTCGAACACCGCGTGCTCAATACCTAATTTTTTACAGACCTCTTTTACATCAACGCCATTGGCCATTTTAGCAGACACCGCTGCATAGTCATAAAGGGAAACGCCATGAATCGGCTCTAACAATGGATTGCTCATAGTTACTACTGCTTAAAGTTTATATTTTCTGTAATCACTCAATAAACGGTTGTAGAATTTTTCATGCTCCTCCGTCAATGCCGGGTTGATCTTGTTCCATTCATCAAACATCGCACGGAGATAGGTTTGATACAACACTGGACGTTTACGTTCCAGTTCCTCATGCCATCTTCCCAATTCTTCTATCCGGCTGGTCTTTTCCCTGACGATTTTGTTGTCTTTTTCATGTATAAGACTCAATTGTATCCGGTGACGTTCGAGGTACAACTCCTGCGTTTTAGCAGGTATCTCATCGTATTCCTTCAGCAGATGGGCCGTCCTTTGTTCGGCGAGACTGCGACCGAGTTGTTCCAGCATTTTTGCATTCGAACTCGGCTCAAAGGTGTTCCGGGTCTGGCAAGCGGGACAGGTTATATAGGTGGTGGTGAAATAGATTTTTTCAATAACGATTGGACTTCCACATTGGACGCAGGCAAATTTATCCCTGATGGCTTCGTATTCGTCGAGTATCTGCTGGTATTTTGCCTCGTAGTTTTCGGAGTAAGTCGCTTCCACCTGGTCGCGGTAGTGATTTTTCAATTCATCCAGTTGATTGTAGCGGTCATAACAATCGTTTCTGAAATTATAATAAGCGGCAGATAATGTATGATCATTGGAAGCAAGGTGAAAATTGGTAATTTTTTCTTCTTTTATTTCCAATGCTTTTTCCTGAATACTGTCCAGTTGTCCGAGTACGGCGGCTTTCATGCGGTGATAGGCGCGTTTGTATTCGTCTGTGTCAGTATTGTTCAACTCGGTTAATTCGGGAAGAGACGCCTCTGCAAACTCTTTCATCTTCTCTTCCAGCTTTCCGATAAATGTGAAAAAGCGTTCCCTGATCTCTTCCATTTCCTTCATTGCCGCAGCGGTTTCGCTGTTTGTTGCCTGGTTGCTGAAAAGTCCGAACATAGTCAGGTGTTTTGAGAATTATCTTCTTTTTTCAGGTTAATGCCATCGGTAAGTTTCACAGAAAGGAATTCGAATCCGCAGTAGGCGCAATGGGTAAGGCCGTCTTGTTTTGCGCGGCCGGCGCCACAATTGGGGCAGGCGCGCACATTTACTTTTGCCTCTTCCGCGGCAAATTCGCCGCCGTAATTTTTCTGTTCTTTGGCTTTTTGTTTCATTCGCTCCAACAATGAAAGCGGTTTCTTTTCTGCTGACATGGCCGTTAGAGTTTATCGATGAGTTCAGCTTTTTTGGCTTTGTATTCCGTTTCGTCGATCAGGCCATTGTCAAAAAGCGATTTCAATTGCTGTAACCGGGCTGTAATATCATTCTCGGGCGTTTGCTGGGTCTGGTTTAGCAGGATGCCCATAGCCATGGCGTTGGTCGTAGCTTCGTTCAGCGCTGTTCCCTTTTCACCGATTGCCTGCGCGGTATTGAAGCGCGTGTATTTATCCATATCGTTCACCATATTCATGTTGGTGATCTTATCGTAATGCGCAGCCACTTCTTCCGGAAGCGTAACGCTCGTGATGGTAAAAGTCAGCAGCTCGATGCCAAACTGAGCAAAGTAAGGCCGGAGGAATGGTTCGACTTTTTTCCCGAGTTCGGTTATGTTACCGGCCACATCCTTTACGGAAATATTTTGTTGTGCCAGTACTTCTCCGAATTTGGGAGCGATGAAATCGCGGAGTTCGTGTTGCAGCTCGAAGATGGTAAAGGTTTTATAAGAACCGGCGTATTGCCTGAAAAATGCGGCGATGTCGTTGACGCGTATATCGAAGGTGCCGAACGCACGTACACGCACCTGTCCGAATTCCGGATCGCGCATCATCACGGGTGCCGGCGTTCCCCATTTATTGTTGACGAACTGCCGGGTATTGATGAAATAAATATCTGCTTTGAAAGGGCTTTTGAATCCGTGTTTCCAGCCTTTGAGCCGGCTGAGGATGGGAATGTTTTCGGTTTGCAGGGTATGCAGGCCCGGCTGAAAAACGTCGGCAAGTTGGCCCTCGTTGAGAAACACTGCCACCTGTGATTCACGTACGGTAAGTTTAGCGCCGTTTTTGATTTCTTTATCTTCATCTGCATACTTCCACATCAGCAGATTGGGATCGGGAGTAGTATCTTCTATGATCTCGATGAAAGGAGCATTCATTAGCTGTACGATTTACGTGATTGGCTGTTGGCGATCATTGAAACAATGAAAAGAACAACAGGAAACGTAAAGCAGCTTTTTCAAACGCCATGGTATGCCGGTCCCGGTGTTGTCTTTTTGCGACAACATCGAAGACAATTTTAGTGCCACGGTTGAGATAACGTGTTGATTAATTGGTTAATTATCACCGGACGAGGCATCCGGGGCAGGGCGGCTAAGGATTTACCATTGGTTTGGGTGAGAAGATTTTTGGGACGAATATTTTCAAAGCCTCTTCATTACATTTATCCCAACTTTGAAAGCTTTTCAACCCGGCCATCTTTGAATTTTTTCACCACCCACTCTCCCTGAGTTACGACTACATAACCCATTATCTCCATAGCTTTCTTCTCTGCTCTTTTCCCAGCGGCTTTTGCTGCGGCAACAACCATCCGTTTAGTTAAATAAGCATAACCATCGGATGTTGTATATTTATTTTTTGCCATAGGCAAATCTACAATACTCACATCACGTAATAACTGCCACCCGCTACCATTTTCGGCGGCACACATTTGCAGGTCATAGATGTTTTTATTATATTTCTAATATCTTCTACAATCACAATTAAATGAAATGGCTACTAAGGCCAAACTTAATGAGGATCAACAGGATGCCTTCAAAGCTTTACAAAAGTTCATAGAACATCCTGCTGCGGACACATTTGTACTTAAAGGATATGCGGGCACAGGCAAGACATTCCTGATGCAATATTTCGCAAAATGGCTGGAAGAAAAAAAGTATAAATTTTCCCTGCTTGCCTCGACAGGAAGAGCTGCTGCTGTTTTGAGGGGTAAAACCGGCCTGACCACAAAAACACTTCATGGCGAGCTTTACCATTTCAGTAAATTGGAAGGAGATGATGATGATGAACTGCCGGACGATGCTCCAGTTGAACAACATGGCCAGATGAGCTTAGTTTTTGCATTGAGACCTCCTGACGAAGCAAAAATGATTTATATCATCGATGAATCTTCAATGTTGTCGAGTGAGTTAAGCGAAGACACAACGATTGTATCATTTGGATCAGGCAATTTACTCAGTGATTTTTTTGCAGCAGCGGGAAATAATAAAATCATTTTCGTTGGCGATCCAGGTCAACTTCCTCCTATAAAGCAAATATTTAGCCCAGCTCTTGAAATGACATGGCTGGCAGATCAAAGAAGGATAGCGGTTTCAGTCACATTAAATAAAATAGAAAGAAACGAGGCAGACAATGACATTCTAATTTTGGCCGATAATGTGAGAAGCATGAATGACTGGGATAGCCATGTCCGATACCCAAAGTTACCTTGTTCAAATTTGAATAACGTAACAATGTATTCAACTGATAAAGAACTATTTGATTGTTATGTTAGAAAATTTAAAGAAAAAGGGGCCAACGGAACAATTGCTATTGCACGAAGTAACAAGATGGTTCAAGATATTAACAGAGCGGTAAGGAGAGATCTATTCGGTCAAATAGATTTGCAGATAGAAGATAGCGACATTTTGCTTGTTGTTCAGAATAATTATGCAATCCCTCTAACTAACGGAGATTTTGTTTCTGTCATTAAACTAGGAGAAAAGGTTGAGCAAGGAGGCCTTTTCTTTCAAAACATCGAAATAAAAACCCTACTTTCTGATACAGAACATGACATGCTAATTTCGTTAGATATCTTATATGGTGCAGAACCTAACTATACAAAAGATCAGCAAAAAAGACTAATGGTCGATTTTAAAAAAAGAATGAAGAAAAAAGGAATTTCGTTTAAATCTAAAGAATTTAAAGCTGCAATGTTAACTGATCCTTTTTTAAACTGTATTCGGGCAAAATATGGCTACGCAGTGACCTGCCATAAAGCACAAGGAGGCGAATGGGACGATGTATTTTTATTTCTTGAAAGCAAAATGTATGGCATGAGTAAGCCAGAATTATTTAGATGGTGGTATACTGCAATAACAAGAACTAGAATCAGACTTCACATCGCCAAAAACTGGTGGATCGTCTAACGCATCATATAGTTATCATTCCTCACATCACGTAATAACTGCCACCCGCTACCATTTTCGGCGGCACCTCCTGCCCTGTCATCTCCAGCAGATTTCGTTCGATGGTGGCCGATAAGGTGGTCATCGGGGTATCGGTCGGTTTGTTTTCAAACGGATCCTGCATCAGGATAGATGTCTGTTCGATGGCAATGAACAATACCGGTATCAGCGTCACCAAAAACATCTCCACAAAAACATTGTTGTCATCTAGGCCAAAAGGCAATATCGTCATCAACACATAGATCAGGAAATGGACCATTAAACTATACGACCGGGGAAACACGGTACTTTTAATACGCTCGCAGCGTCCCATGGCATCGGTCAACCGCTGCAGGGTGCTGTCGAGTTGCACCTGCCTGTTAGGGTCTATCGCATACTTTGTAGTGATGGCAGACAATTCCTCCGCATGACGGGTGAGCAGCAGGTTGGGAATGTTTTCACCGGCAATGCCGTGTTTCGCACAATAGTCTTTCACCCTGTCCGTCATTTCCAGGTTGCGAAGCGAATTAGCCAGGGCATAACACCACATCGTCTGCCGCTGTACAAAGCTTTGGATGATGTGTTGCTTTTGTTCATCCGCCGGAAGGAATTGTTGTAATTGCCGGATCAATGTCCGGCTGTCGTTGACAATCGCGCCCCATACCACACGTGCTTCCCACCAACGCTCATACGATTGCGAGGTACGGAAAGCCAGTAACAGGGAAAGTAAAGTGCCTACCAATGCCGAAAGTGCGAACGGGATAGTAATGTTGGAGAAAAAAGACATGTGGTCTAATATACCTACCGCTATGGCGTAAAATAAAATAGCGGCGGCGTCCCAGACGATGAGTTTCAGGAAATAAACGATCGAGATCCTTTTCTTGATGAGCATATAGATGACAGGTGGTTTGAATGTCTATACTCCATTCATGCAACCGGTATGCCAATTAAAAGTCAAAAGTAAAAAGGCAAAATTCAAAAGGCAAAACGGGCGGGGACTTCGCCCCCCTTCCCTTTATCTGCTATCTGATTGCAGGAAGTCCTTCACTATTTTTGCCGTAAAGGCTATCATCTGCTGATCCACCTCACCCGATTCAAGCGCCCCTACGCAGGCACCATGCGTGCCCGGCAGAATCACTACCTGCGAACCCGGGATCAGCTCAGCCATTTGCAAAGCATGCCTATTTTTTATCACGTCCAGGTTGTTGTTGATGATCAATGCCGGTGAGCTGATCTGCGCCAGCAATTCACCGGGAATGTCTTTAAAATGCATCATCCGTTGCCGGTCCTTTTCGAATACATTTTCCAGCGCTTTCTGATCCGGGTTAACGGCCAGGAATGCATTTCTCAACGATTCGGGCATTACCTCCAGCGTGACGTTGGCCATTCCTTCAAAAAAACCATCCGGCAAACCCGATCGCTGGTAACAACCCGCCGCCAGCACCAGTTTATCAACCATCGATGCATGACGGATAGCGAGCTGCATCGCGGTAGTAGCGCCATTGCTAAACCCGAATATCGATGCGCGGTCAATACCGAGTGCCTGCAGCAGACCAGCTACATCATCGGCATCCTGTTCAAAACTCTCCGGCTGATCGCGGTCGCTGGTCCTGCCATGTGCCTGTAATTCCATCGCGATTACCATAAAGTTCTCTGCAAGCAACGGCAACATCCTTCCCCAGGTACTGTCTATCGTAGAACCGCCACCATGAATCAATACCAGCGGTTGTCCTTCGCCATGCTTTTCGTAATACATTCGGATGCCCGCTATGTCTTTGTAGCCTGTTTCCATAAACTTAAAAGTCAACATTAAAAATTCAAAAAGCGAAGATTAGTACAATACCTCAGTACAATAATATAAAAACCAGACGAAGTCTTAAAGCCCGGATACGAACAGGCCAAAAATCCTGACCGGTAACTCCGGGGAATTTTTACCTTTAGCTATGCTTTTAAATTTGGCTTAGTAAACCCGGCCGGTTATGCATTTTTGAATTTTGACTTTTGAATTTTAAATTACTATGGCTTTCACCACTATCGACGCCTATATCGCGTCATGCGCAGCGGAACACAAAGAAGGACTTGAACAAATGCGCCAGATCATCCGTAAAGCCGCGCCCGGGGCGGAAGAGGTGATCAGCTATGCCATGCCCACATTCCGCCTCAACGACAGAAACCTGATCCATTTCGCTGCCAATAAAAATCATATCGGACTCTATCCCGGACCGGGTGTTATTGAGGAGTTTGCCGCCGAAACCACCGCTTACAACGGTTCCAAGGGATCTATTCATTTTCCCTACGACAAAGCGCTGCCAAAAACGCTCATCACCCGCATGGTGAAAGCAGGGATCCGGCGCAATGAAGAGCGGGCAGCCAAACGTGCGAAGAAATAGTTTTTATAACATAGTTGCTGGACAGGCATATGCTGTCAGCCTGAACCGGTCACTTGCTTTTATCGCTTTCAATCCGCCTTGCACATCGATCAGGTTGTTGTATCCGCGTGCTTTCATCAGCGAAATAAAAATCATGGAACGATAACCTCCGGCACAGTACACATAATAAGTTTTGTTACGATCAATCTCTTTAGCGGTTTCGCTGATATAGTCAAGCGGGTTGTTTTGCGCGCCGACCACATGTTCACTTTCGTATTCGCTTTTTCTCCGTACATCGAGCAGTATCGCCTCTGCAGGCAATTCAATAGTTGATACGGAGGGAATATGTTCAATTGCTTTACCGGCGTTTTTCCAGGAATCAAATCCTCCCTGTAAAAACCCTGTTACATGATCCAGCCCTACCCGGCTCAGCCTTATCACCACTTCTTCTTCCGTGCCGGGTTCGGCTACAATCAATAGTGGTTGATTGATATCCGGGATTACCGTGCCTGCCCAAGGAGCAAATGATCCATCCAACCCGATATTAATAGACCCGGCAATGAATCCGTGCGCAAATGTCTGCGCATCACGCGTGTCAATTATCCATGCTTTTGTATCACGGGCTGCTGCTTCAAATGCAACGGGCGACAAAGCCTGTAATGCCCTTTTCCTGACAGTTTCGCTGTTTTCATAACCACGGATATTCATCAGCACATTTGACGGGAAATAAGCCGGTGGCTCAGTTAATCCACTCGTCACTTCTTTAATGAATTGTTCCTTCGTCATATCGGTACGTAATGCATAGTTCGTTTGCTTCTGATGACCCAGGGTATCGCTGGTTTCACGGCTCATATTTTTTCCGCAGGCACTGCCGGCGCCATGCGCCGGGTAAACGATCACATCGTCCGGCAACGGCATGATCTTGTTGCGCAATGAATCATACAACAATCCCGCAAGCATATCCCGCGTCAGTTCGGCTTTTACTTTTTGGGCAAGATCCGGACGGCCAACATCGCCAATGAACAAGGTATCGCCGCTGAACAAGGCTACTTTCTTTCCATTTTCATCGATGAGCAGGTAGCAGGTACTTTCCATGGTATGGCCGGGTGTATGCAATACGCGGATCCTGCTTTTTCCCAATGGTAATTCCTCATTGTCTTTTGCAGCATAAAAAGGAAAGGCAGGCGCCGCCCCGGGACCGTACACGATCGTGGCTCCTGTTTGGGCTGCAAGGTCGAGATGACCGGAAACGAAATCTGCATGAAAATGCGTTTCCAATACATAGCGGATGTGTGCGTTACTCCGCGCAGCCATTTCCACATAAGCGGCTGTTTCGCGTAATGGATCGATAATGGCGGCTTCTCCGTCGCTCTCGATATAATAAGCACCCTGTGCTAAACAGCCCGTGTAGATCTGCTCTATCTTCATCGCATTTATTTTAATTAGCAAAAATGCGGGAGATATACTGGCCGGCCCATGACGTTGATCACGCTGTTGGCTAAATTTTCTCAGTTGGAAAAAACGAGTTCGCGGAGAAGGATATAAACGCCCATGGCCAGCACAAACCAGCCGAATGCCTGCCGGAGCCGGCGTGCGGGAACATGTTGCGCAATGGCGTTTCCGGTAAAGACGCCAACGATGGCAATGCCCGTGATGGTAAATAAAAGCGTCCAGTCGACGTGGTGTCGTGCGGGATCGACAAAAAATCCGATCAAGGATTTAACGGCAATGATGAGCAGGGAAGTGCCAATGGCCGTGCGCACGGATAATTTTCCGAGCAACACCAATACAGGAATAATCAGGAAGCCGCCGCCTGCGCCAACCATGCCGGTCAACGTACCTTCTGCCAGTCCCGCCAGCATCAACAGGAAATCAGGTGCGGGTAAATCGGTAGGCAAAGCTTCCGCGGGGCGTGTATTGCGGATCATCGATATCGACGCAATCACCATCAGGATGGCGAAAACGATCAGCAGCAACAATGGTTTGGTAACAATGAAATCACCAATCGATGTGATCTGGTAAGGAACAGCGGGCAACAACCACACGCGTGCCGCAAAAACCGCCGCCAGTGAAGGCAGGCCAAAGAAAAATGCGGTGCGGAGATTGACCTGTGCTGCGCGGTACTTCGGATAAACACCAGCCAGGCTTGTAGCGCCAACAATGAACAGCGAATAAGCCGTTGCGGTAACGGGTTCCACATTAAAGAGATAAACCAGTACGGGAACGGTCAAAATAGAGCCGCCTCCGCCGATAAGTCCCAGCGAAATGCCAATGAAAAGCGCGCCTGCGTAGCCAATCCATTCCATATCCCGCGCAATGTAGTTTATTACCGGGAAAAAATTAACGGGTGTTCGGCCTGAATCAGCTTTTCGTTTCCTGTGCCAGCAGTTTTTCTTCTATTACCTGCTTGAAAATATGTTTGGGAAATGCGCCGGGTTGCATCATCGGATCTGCCCCTACGGGAATGAATAAAAATGTAGGAATACTGCGGATGCCGAACACAGCGGAAAGCTCCTGCTCCGCTTCCGTATCAACTTTGTAGATCACCAGGCGGCCTTCGTATTCTTTTGCCAGCTCCTCGAGTACCGGTGCAATTTGCTTGCAGGGACCGCACCAGTCGGCATAAAAATCGACGATGGCGGGCAGCGGCCCGTCGTATTGCCAGTCTTTATCGGTTGTATAATCGAATATTTTTTCTTTGAAGGCCGCGGTATTTAATTGAATCGTATTCATAAGGAAATGATTGATGAATAAAACGTTTTCGCCTAGGCTGGCTACCACAAATTCAGTATTGCGCCCACTCCTTTACCCTCTTAGTTTTATACTGAACGATACGGTAGTATACTTCTCATTTGCTTTGCTCACACTGCCGCTGAAAATTACGGGGGCATCTTTATGCCGCCCTTTATTCTTTCACGCTGATGGTAAAAGGCGATGCCGGAAGCCCCTGATCATTGGCCAGGTTGGCGCCAACCGGATTATCGGCCCACGCATAACGTACCGTCACCGGAACAGAAATACCTGGATGCCAGACTTCCAGTTGCTTTCCCCTGATGCGTGTTTCGGCTACTACAAAACGGCCATCTGCGCCTGCAATGGTTACATAACCAACAATCTTGCCATCCGTGGTGCGCAATCCTTTTCCCGCACGGTCAAAATTGACCCATAAATGATTTTCTTTCCGGGTGACGGATAACGGCAATGGCCCGCTGCTGAGCAATTTCTTTTCGCCGTAGGCTACCCTGCGCGCTTCGAGTGCCAGCCTCTCTCCCACTTCGCGTTTACGCAGCGGATGAATATCATTCCATTCCCCCACATCGATGGCCACGGCCATGCCGGTATTCGGCATTTCGAGTGTTTCCAACTGTGACTGTCTTGTTGCGGCCCAATTGCTTTCGGAAGGCGCGGGTTTTGCCTCCATGTAATTGGCAAGTTGCACAAACAGGAAAGGCATGCCGGGTTCATTTCTGCGCCGGCGCCATTCAGCGATCAGGGTCTTCATCAATTCGCGGTACTCCGCGGGTTTTGCCGTATTGGCCTCGCCCTGGTACCAGATCACTCCTTTGGCGGCGTATTGTTCGAGCGGTGCGACCATGGCATTATATAAACCGCCAGGCTTCCAGCGAACAAAAACCTGTGGCGCTATGGGTTGTATCTCCGCGCCTCTGCGGTATTGCCAGTAACCACGCAACTGCAGGCTATCGCCGCCGAGCACCAACGCATAAGGTTTGTCCGGAATCCAGGCACCTTTTCCACTTGAATTAATGATGCGCACCGTAATCGTATTCCATCCTTCCTTCAACACACCCTGCGTCAGTTCATACCTGCGCGGTGGATACTGATAACCGGTAGTACCTGCAAAACGGCCGTTAACAAAAACAGAATCCGCATCAACAATGCGCCCGAGAATCAACCGGGCCGGCTTGCCGGCCTGATCGGCGGATAAATAAAGTTGTTTCCTGAACCAGGCCGATCCGTTTCCCTTCCAGGGAAAATAACCCGGCACCTCCATGGAATCCGACCAGGGCGTTCTGCTCCATTCATTTTGCCACTGCCCTTTTATACCGGGATCGGAAGCATACAACAAAGCACTCCATTGACGCTGATTGGAAGCATTGGCGGCTTCAATGGCATCGATCAGGCTGTCATTTTTGAAACGCTGTAATTCTTCGTACTGTTTGGGGAAGGCTTTGAGTTCTGTTTCGCTGATCCATGCCTCTGCCGGAGAGCCGCCGAGCGCGGTATTGATCAATCCGATGGGGACATGGTAACGTTTATACAAATCGGCTGCAAAGAAAAAACCAACTGCGGAGAACGCATTCAGGGAAGGGCCTTGTGCTTTTTGCCAACTGCCACCGGCCAGATCTTCTTCCGGTTTTTTAAAATTATACCGGTCGGGTACTTCGAATTGTCTTATTGCAGGATTCGCCAACTGCGCGGGCAAGGAACCATAAAAATCCTGCACGCGGTACAACGGCAACTCCATATTGGACTGTCCGGCGCAGATCCATACATCGCCGAACAAAACATCTTTCACCACTACGCTGTTGGTGCCGGAAAAAGACAAGTCAAAAGGTCCACCGGCGGATTGGGCGGGAAGGGTCAACTTCCATTTGCCGTCCTCGCCGGTGATGGCGGTATAAGTAGTTTTTTTGAAAACGAGTGACACTTTTTCGCCGGGGGAAGCATAGCCCCAAAGCCGGGTTGGTTTATCGCGCTGGAGGATCATGCCATCGCTGATCAGGCGGGGCAAACGGATCTGCGCTGAGGAAGACAAATGCGTTGCCAGGATGGCTAAAAAAAGGGCAAGCCGGTTAAACATAACTGATTCAGGTTTAATTATGCAATCGGTTTAAATCTACGGCTTTTTTCTGGTTTAAAAAGAGTGGGATGTAAAGAAACAATGGGCCAGTTCCTGCCAGGAGTTGGCTTCAAAATCGGGATGTAGTCTTTTGGCGATCAGATCGTAAACGGCCGCGGCGGAATAGCCGTGCGTGCGCAAATAGTGAATGGAAATGGAACCGGCGGATTTTGATAACTTCTCTCCTTCACTGTCCAGCAAAAGCGGATGATGAAAAAAGGAAACGTGTAGCAAAGGATGATCCGGCATCAATGAAGACAGAAACGACTGTGCCAGGGTGGAATCGTGCAGGTCTTGCCCGCGAACGATGAGGTCAGTTTGGCAGAAGGCATCATCGGCGAGGCTGCTGAGTTGATAAGCGGCTTTGCCATCGCGGCGGCGGACAATGAAATCAGTCATGGATGTTGGTAAGGCGGCTGTGGTCAATGAGCCCTCGATATTGCGGAAGCTGACAACGGGCTGATCACCGGTAACAATACGCCAGGCCACGTCGGGCGCATCAGGATCAAGATTTTTGTGTCGGCAGGTACCGGGATATCCTTCGTGACCGGCGAGTTGTTTACGTGAGCAATTGCAGGCGAAGAGCAGTTGTTGATCGCGGAGCAGTTGCAGGCGTTGGTGGTAAAGCGATTCGCGAAGCAACTGCGAAAAATGATCTTGAAAATCGTTGACGTTGCGCGGGCCATCGTCGTAAGGAATATCGAGGAATGCCGTTGTATCGAAAATATCCTGCAGGTAAGCGGGTTGAACGCGTTCCTGATCGAGGTCATCGATACGGAGAAAAATGGAGGCGTTGGTATGTCGTGCCAATGCTGCGGTAATGGCGAAAGAGAAAACGTTGCCCAGGTGCAGGAAGCCGCTGGGCGTGGGTGCGATGCGGGTGCGGGCGAAGTGGTTTTGTATGGTGGATGGAAATGCCAGGACTACAAAAATCGGGAAGGAAGAAATGAGAAAATAAAAAACGCAGATTTTTTTTGCGGGGAAAGCTTTGTCCCTATATTTGCGCCCGGAAAACGCGTACAATCATAGAGTTGTATGTTTTTTGGATCGGTAGTTCAGTTGGTTAGAATGCCGCCCTGTCACGGCGGAGGTCGCGGGTTCGAGTCCCGTCCGGTCCGCAAACTGGTCCCGTCCAGTCCGCAAAAGCCTCTTTAAAAGAGGCTTTTTTCGTTTAACTACGCTGTCTTTCAGTAGTTAAAAAAATAAAGCATTTCAAACAAACACATCTAAAGACAAAGAAAAAGGGTACTCAAAAGGGTACCCTTTCTTTTTGGGAATTTGGTACCCTTGAATTCGATAAAGGGATTTAGGAACGAAACTTTTTACGAACCTAAATGTGTGTTATGAAAGTGAATGAAAAACTCAGCATTCTCCTGCTGCTTGAAAAATCAAAAATTGGAAGAGACGGCGCCGCCCCAATTACAATTCGACTGACAATTGACTCGAAACGGGCAGAACTTTCCCTTGGACAAAAAATCAAACCCGAACTATGGAACCAGGAATTTGGAACGGCTGTAGGGAACCTCAAGGAATGCAAATTCGTTAATGCAGCGATTGACAGAGCGAAAACCAAACTAAGGGAGGTATATGCCTTGTTGGAGTCCTCACACAATTATGTTTCCGCCGTGATGCTTAAGAAAGCATACCAGGACAAGCCAGTGGAGGACGTTAAAATGACACTATTACAAGCAGTGAGCTTTGTGCTTACTAAAATGGAAAGAAGGGTTCAAAAGAGAAAACTCGCACCCGCAACGCTGACAAAGTGGAAAACGACGGAGAAAAAACTAATCTGTTTTTTGAAAGAAAAATACGGGGTCAATAACGTCAACTTAGAGGATATCAAATATTCGTTTGCCGAGGATTTCGTCGACTATCTTATTTTGGATCAAGATATTGATACCAATACCGCGATGAAATACTTAAACAATGTCAAACAATTTGTCCAAACGGCTGTGGAGCGTGATTGGCTGGATAAGAATCGAATTGCACCGTTCCCATGCACGTATGTTCATCCAGAGCGGGACATACTGAACGACGCAGAAATCCTTGCATTGTACCATAAAAAAATCCATATTCCGCGAGTAGCTGAGGTGCGGGATGCTTTTCTTTTTAGTTGTTTCACCGGCTTTGCCTACAAGGATGCAAGCCTCCTAACTCCTAATCACATCGTCAAGCATTTTGATGGCGAAGACTGGATTATGAAAAATAGGGAAAAAACTTGGTGCAGTGAAAATGTGCCTTTACTTCCGATTGCCAAAGAAATCATAGACCGGTACAAATCTCATCCATACTGCATTGCCAACGGCCTGCTATTACCAATTAACAGCAATCAGAAGTACAACGCCTATTTAAAAGAGTTAGCGGATATCTGCGGGATAACAAAAAATCTCACAACACACATTGCGCGACACACTTTTGCAACAACTGTTACATTGGCAAATGGAGTTCCGTTGGAGACTGTAAGCGCCATGCTGGGACATAAATCCATCAAAACAACACAGATTTACGCAAAGATTGTAGCTAAGAAAGTCCGCGAAGACGTTGGAAAATTAAAAGAGAGGTTAAGAATAACATTGCCAGTATCGATGAGAGTAAATCTAAATGAAACCAAAAAAAGAGACATCATTATAGATGCATAACTTTGTATCAAAACTAAAGATTTACTTAATTTCATTAGCTTGTAAGGCCAAGGCAGTCTCGACCTAAATTACACTTTCCACAATCGATTGCAACACGCGTGCGCTGGTATAGGAACAATAGTGATGAAAATCGTCATTTTTTTGATCGTCAGCAAAGTCACTCGCAGATTTAACGGAAATAACTCTAGGGCGAGGCGCTGGGGCCGAATTTGCGGCGGCATATACAGCATATGACTCCATTTCAATACCGATTAATTTTCTGTGTTGAGATTGGATATGTGCAGTCATTGAAAGTGTAGATATAACAGCGGAACCTGAGGCGACAGGCCCAATATGAACGTTTAAAACTGTATCAGGTACCCTTCCATTAAATTCAGTCCGAATATTTGTCAACAAATGATTATCCGCACTAATCCTTACCGCAGCAGCGCTTAAATCAACATCTACAGGTAAGTGATGCGGGCTCGGCAAGAACTTCTTCTCTCCATTCTCAGTAATCCATTTGCCCATTCCCCAGTCCCAGCATTCTTCCGCAACTATTACATCCCCTAGATTCGCCTTACCCCTAACGGCACCAGTTATACCAGTTATTGCTAATATCTCTGGCCTAAAATTAGCTATAATTTTCATTGAAGTTATGGCGGCAGCGCTCATACCCATCCGACCACAGTAGGCGGCAATTACTCTATGTACTTTTCCTTTTGCCGTAAATTCACCTTCAATATAAAGCGTTGGATCTCCTTTGATAATCTTATCCTTAAAGCACCAAGGAAGTTTTTTTATCGAAGCGAACTCAACTTCAAGTGCGCAAACTATACCTAGATAATAGTTAAAATTTTCGATCACGTCATGCTCTGCTTGCTTAGCATTAAGATGTAATTTTATTTGAGTAATTAGAGGCGGTTGCCAATCTGAATTTTGAGAATCAAAGGAAAGAAGTGTAACCCCGTTGGCAATAAATTCTGCTTTCAATTCTTCCTGCAATTCCTTCAATTGCGTGATGCCTAGAATTCTGGCCGGTACTTTAAGATCAGAATCCGAAACACAAAGATCATTAAGCAGGTCAATTCCCGCTTGCGGATCGGGGGACGCCCCTAAAAAAGGGGGTACCATAATATCTAGAATTACCATATCATAATATTCATTGCGTAACATCTTTCTTGCCGAATTTGCATCAGAAATGCTACTTATTTGCTGAACATCAATAAGCGTATGGGTAGTAATAGTGGTTACGATCTGCTGAAGCTTTAATTGATCGTCTTCTAAAATTAAAATTCTCATTTGATAATAATATTTTCAATAGCTGTTTTAAGGGCAGATTGCCAAGAATCTTCCACAGGGCTATATAGTATAGCACCTATGTATATGTCACCAAATGTTCTTCGATATTTTTGGTCCAAATCATTTAATGTTAAAGCGTTCGCGGAATTACCAAATTTATCAAAGGCCGTTATAACTACCACAGGTATCATTATTTCATGGACGTCAAGATATTCCAAAATATCTTCACCTCCATACGAATTATGCTGAAATCCACTCTCCTGCGGAGAATATGGAAATATTGGCAAACTCATATCTAAAAGAATAAGTTGCGGAAGCTCTCTCTGGAGAAATTCTATTCCCTCTTGCACAGACGATGCTTCAATTAGATTTAAATTTTTGTATTGGGCAGACAGAATATTTTTTATCCTTTCAGCTTTGTGACTTTCATCTTCAATCAACAGCACTGTCATAATTTTTGTGTGTTTAACAGATTAAAAGAAATGGTGAACATTCTGTTGTCAGTTACTGCTATCTCAATCTCAGGTTCAATTTTCACAACGTTGGCGATCGCATCGTATAGTCGGTAGATGCCAGTGCCCCTATCACCTTTAAGTAACTCTTTGTAGGATCTATTTGCAATATTTAGCAAAATGGCCTCAGTTTTCGTTCTCAAGTCCGCAAGGTCAATAGATCGTCCAAATTGGTTCGATACGGTAATTCTTAAATTAGGCCCAGCATATTCGGCCGATACGTTCACCATCGGGCTGGGGCTAATTTCGGAACGTCTAATAGCATTATCAAATAGTATAATCAACATGTCTGTAAACCCCCTAACGCCATAGCCCGGTATAAGGGCTTCGGAAGTCTCTCCCAAAACTATATTAGACTTAAAGCTAGGATGATACCGTTGAATGATTTCAACACCTATTTGAATTACATCTTCAAACTTTATAGGCTCGCTACTGTTCTCATAAGTTGGACGAAACCATTCTTTAACTCTATCAAAAGCGCGTAAAACAGCTGTCCGGGCATTCAAAATTTCATCAATTAATCCCTCTGGAAGAGTGTATTTATTCCTCAGATTTTTTTCCAGACCATCTAAAAGTTCAAGTGCCCTCGCCTTACCTACTTTTTCAAGTTTATCGCGAAGTAGAGCTAGGCTTGGCTCGAGCAAATTCACAAAAATATTGAAGGTCTCTTCAGCAAAAATATTAAATGGTAGCCTTGACTCTTTAGCCAGTTCTTCCATTACTGAGAATTTATTCAAGCTTGAACCGAATTCTATCAAACCATTTTCATGTGATTGTCCCTTGATCTGAACCCACTCATTTTTTATTTCTAGGAGCAGGGAATCATAGTGATTTGAAAACTCGCTAAATATGGCACTAAGCTCAAGGGTCAGCTCTTCATCGATGTATATTATATCCTGCAGCCAATGTAAATTTGGATGGTAATTCCCATCAGCATCCCTTGAGGTTATTAAGTTTGTTGCGACCAATGGACTTCGCAACTCGCTTTCGAGTACGTTATGCCGAATTCTAGTCCCAATTACACCATCTAGCCCAAAGTATTTATCATAAAGGAAAATTTCTCTTAAGTCTTTAATTATATTATAGAACAAACTTTGATCTTCCTTTTCGGGTATCGGGGGGAGTACGGGTTGACCGCTGTCCGACAGACTAGGTTTTTCAGCAATTTGGTTACTAATTTCTATTGAAGCATACGCCAGGTATCTTTGGTAACTCTCCTTTACTCTTTTTTCTGCCGTTCTCAAGAACCCTTCAGTATCAAGTTCAATCTTACTTTGTTCAACTTCTGCTCGACGTGCATCTAATACTACTCTCCTAGTCCTTTCATAAATTTCACCGTCATAAACTTCTTTATTCTTACTATCCAAAATAATAAGTTGACGTAAAACAGCAATTCGTTCTTCAATTAACGATGTCGAATTCGGGAAAAACCCAGTTGTATAAATATTCTCAGGAATACAGCAATAACGTAAGAAGTATATGAAAGACTCACTAGAAAATTTGTGGCCCGTACTCATCATCAAAGAAGGCTTCCCTATTTTACTCTTAATCAGGACTTCTGCAACTGATCTTTTTAGTGTGCTTACATACGCTCCATCAACATGACGTGCGTAAATATCAAACATTAATGGTATTGCCAACTGGCCAGCTAGTTGTTTTCGCATCCCTCTATCAATGCTGTCTGTCAAATCACGAACAGAGACAAGATATCTCACTGAAGGATTCTTGACATATTCGCTGGTAAGAACACAAATTGCTTCAGCAAAATTACCAGACGAAACAAGGGATAAAATATAAAATTTTAGTCCTATGGCACGAAAACAAGCTGATGATGATGCCTGCCAAAGATTCTTAGTCGCTAACAATGTAGTACTAGCCTCTCCTTTATTTAGCTGCCGGATTGCCTCAAAAAGAGCGCTATAAGGTGATTCTACGCTTTTCAATATTCCAGAATGTAACTGTGGTATTGAATAATTATGTCCGTCCAGTATAAGATCTGTCGGTAAATATAAATGCCATAATCTGCTCTGAAAACTGCTTGTACACAGTAAAAAAGTATTTCGCCTTCTTATTTTTTCATAATCTCGTTGCTGAGCGTCAGAAAGCAGGTTCGGATGGTACCTATATTCAGGATTCAATTCGGCGACAAGCACAGCTCTTAGGTCGTTGAAAACCGAAAAAGATGAGAAAGCCAATGTAATACGATCAAGTTCAACACTATAAGACTCAGTATGGATATTTTTCGAGATTACTGCATTTACATATTTACTCAGCTTGTCTGAAAGCGAAGGGCTAGTGTCATCAAAATCGTCCAAAAGTGCATTTTCCAAGATCATCGTTGAACTTACCCCCGAAATATCTTCTCCAACTATGTATTGTTTTTCCGAGTCCTCATGTTTTTCCGTTACTGTATTTGTTTGAAAGCCGGAACTCAGTTTGGAAAATGTCCTTAATAAATTAGTAATCCTGTCATCATCAAATAAAGTTGAAAGACATTCACCAGCCTTCACTCCTAAAATTATATATTCCCTATTTCCATCAATTGCAAAATTTCTAAAAAGGTTAATTACAGCTTCAAAAACATCGACAATTGATTCTGCCGAACTAAATCTAAGTACGTTTAATGCAGCGGCAACCGATTCGTCCATGTCGCCTGACACATGATAATAAATTTTGTGTTTATACTCTTCGTCAATTGATGACGCTTCAATATCATCAACTAATTGTTTTAACATTTTAGAAGGCGTTACCGACGGTTCATTCCGAATACTAATCTGATGAATTATATAAGCCTGTACGCTACTACTTGAAAACTGACTTTTGATATCGGAGGAAAACTGCTTCTGCGCCTCGAGTCCTTTATAATACTGTAAAAACCCAATTTTCTGCTTTATCCACCAATTTGATGGGCCTAAGTTATTACCAATGCTATCCAAAAGTGAATCCGCTTCCTCCAGCCTATCTTGTAAAATGGCCTTCTCAAATTTACCTAGCAACTCTATGTATAAAGAAATTTCTTTTTGGTGATACTTTAATAGTGCAATTGCCCACTCGACTTCGCGTTTAACAGAAACCGGATCTAAAGGGTAGAACATGCTAATCCTACCAACGTTAGGCAGAACTGATGCCAAGTACGGCGAGTTTTTAGTCTGTCTAAAAGTCCAGGTGATTGCATTGAAATACTGTGTAGTAGGCAACCAATTCCGAGCCTCAGAAAGAAAGTCGCGCTTACGCTTTGCCGATCGATATCCATCTTGAAAGAGCTGTCTAGCGCGAGTCTCACTTAAGTTTTTGTACCGTTTTTGAATGTTCATTAGGTGGTGTGAGGTTATATTAACGCAAAATATAGCGTATTTACCTAAATACCAATAGGAATAATGTGTAATGTCAACCGCAAATTGCAAACCCGGATTTCGATTAATACATCAACTAACTTGATCTTGATCACGAGAAGTTCATTAAGAACTGGGTTATCTTCTCAATGAACGAAAGAAATCTTGTCCGAACTCGGTCTAGCTTGTGATTTCTCGACACACTCAAAGTCCACTTTCGCACTGTAATTAATAAACGGTGCGAGATGAAAACAACGAGCAATATCCCCGACCAATGCGACAGAAGCAGAGTTTTCTCCAATCAAATCATTACGCTGGCAGATTTGGCAGATTTCAAAATTGAGCTATTAGAAGATATCAAAAAGCTTTTGAAATCAAATGCTGGTCAACCGGGAAAGAAGTGGCTAAAAAGTCATGAGGTTCGAAAACTCCTTGATATTTCTGTCGGCACATTGCAAACGCTGAGGAGCAATCGTACCCTACTGTTCACGAAAATTGGCGGGGTGATCTACTACGATATCGACGATATCAATAAAATGATGCTCGATTTGAAAGCAAAAAAAGTCCAGCAACGATGAAAAAGGATTTCAAGACTGATGGATTTGGGCGAAACGTTCCACCAAGTTTAGCCCATGTGACGATTTATTTTATCCAAAGGGGGCTTTCGGAAGACGCAGCTAAAAAATTCTTCTTCTATCAACAAACCCGCCAATGGTTGAACGATAGAGGCTTTCCCATTAGAAACTGGAAGGTGCTTGCAAACGACTGGGTCTACGAACATGAACAGCAAAAGCCAACAACCCTATCTGCAAAAATCAAAGTAGAAATCGAACGATTTTTTGAACAGAAATACGGCGAATCCAAAAAATACAATTGAAAGTCATGCTGAAAATTGACCAAACAAGAAGCCATTCCCCTCCAATCCTTATAATCTCCAACTATGAACAGATCGCATTCTTTGAAAACACAAACAATAGCACCATGAAACATTCTTTTATCATCTTACTCGTCTTACTAACCGTCAGCTGCACAAAGCAAGACAAAGATGCACAGGAAACATCGAAAATTGATGCGGTGGCAATCAGATTAACCACACCCACACAGAATACACTTTCACCAGATAATCCCAACAATCCATACGATAGCGCTGGGATTTTGCACAATCTGGTGCTAAAATCCGTACGCAATTATATGCACGAGACTGGTGACGAAAGTGTGAATGGATCAATGACCGTCATAAGGAACTACTTCAAAACAAGAAGAAACATTGACAATGGTAATCCTCTACATCTTCTTCCGACGGGCATGATGAACGCGATCACGGCTGACCATCGTGCCTTCCTCGGATCTAGCCCGATATCACATCCCATGCGGATGACCTACACTGAATTCATCGACAGCCTAAAACGATTCACCGACTTCAATCTGAAACGATTTAAAACGCTCTTAATGTCATTTGAAGATAAAATACTACAGAGTTCTATGTTCAATGACCAGGAAAAACGATCGCTTCTTATTGGGTTTTCTGTCGCCAGACATTCTGGTTTTTACTGGGCTGAAGGGCTAGACGATCTTGCCTTTCGGGGTCCCAAGAAAGCCGGCTTCTTACGAAAATTGGGAGCAGTTGTCTCCGCTGTAATTGGCGACGGTATAGCGGCGGTCGGCCTTCTGGCACTCGGTGCACCGTTTGATGACCTGGTGGAAATTTCAGTAACCGGCAGCCAGGCTATGTATTTCTGGATTACCGGGGCCTACAGTGACACTCACTAACCCGCATCTCTCCTATCATTATTTTTCACAAACGTTAAAATGAAAATCATGAAAACATTCATTGCGACATTATTAATTGGTCTTTTAATTATCTCATCCTGCAGAAAAAACCAGCTCAGAATACCCCCCATACCAAAAAACGATCACCAGCTTATCGACGTCAAATCCCCCCGGATTCCTCCACAAAACCAATACGACAGCACCGGGATCTGGCACAATATCTTTCTGGATTCGTTACGCGGATACGTACGAGCAGGGGGGGTAAATACTCGGGAAGGCCGATTGAATTACCTGATCACCTTCGGACGGGAGCGGTTTTCTATAGACATTTCAAGATCTGCAGGTGCAATTCAAGAAGAAGTACTTGCAGATTCTGCAAACGGATTTGAAAACGTGATACTCCATACCACCTATTCGGTTACGGCAAAGAGCTACTTTCTGGGGCTGATCCGCCATCTGAAATCAGTTGGATATTCCGATCCCTTCGGTACGGAAGACTACATTACACAGTTCGAAAAAAGAACGTTGGCTGATCCAAATTTAACCATGCAGGAGAAAAAAAGTGCCCTCCAGGCCGCATCAGTTGCCAGATATTCATATCGATACTGGTCAGATTATAGCACGATAAGTGGGCGTCTTTTTGGATTTATTCCAGATCATTGGGGTCCACTGGCGCATGTAGGTGCATTGATCGGTGATGTTGTTGCTGCCGTCAAGGGAGCTGTCGGTGGCGGGAAAGATGTGAAACAAGTCGCCCTAGAATCGGCAGCTACGAGTGCGGAAGTAGGGAATGCTATTGGAGGCTTTCTGTGTTTGGGTGATTGTTAAACGCTGAAAAACTAATCTATAATCATCATGCACGCGTTTCTCGACTTTAAAATCTTTGCGGAAACTCTTACCGATAAAGGTTACGACGGCTACTTTACAACACAGGCCGCTTACCCTGCAAAATTGGAAGACAGTATTAGGCAATACCTCGAAAATTGCAACAAAGGTCTCGAAAGTATGAATAAGCCAGATCTATTATTAATGACCTATTTACAATGGAACGGTGAGGATAGTCCAAGTGTAGAATGCCATATGTGGGTAAAACTTGAACAAAAAGCGCTCGCACTGCAGAGAATGGATGTAATAAAAAAAGACGGTGCCGGCAACCTGCTAAAGCAATCAAGGTTCGAAAATATGCCTCTCTCCAAAATACCAAAAGCAAAGGATGCTCTAGCAATGGTCAATGGGTTACCACGGCATAGATTGGCACAGCGGACGTCGGGTTTCAGACCAAGATAGTAGGCCACCAAGGAGGTCTTCGGACTATTTAAAGCCGCCCGGAGGCCTCCATTTTCAGTCCCGTTATCATCTTATATAAAACGCCATTTCGTCATTAAAAACTAGGCAGTTTAAGGCAATCCAAACTGGCAGAAGAATTCTTTACCTGTCGCGGGACAGTAGCAAGATGTACCGTTGTTACACACGGAATCTTGCCCCCTGCTGCCGAAGTTGCAGGGGGTATTGAACACGCCTCGGAACTCGGCCTGTTTTACCTTATTTTAAAATCGTTACGACTAATGAAAAAGGTTCAAACTCCCGTAAATAAAACTTGTTGGCTCAATATCAGACTCGCGCCGGACGAGCATCAAGAAATAGAAAGTCGTAGTAAAAAATCGACGTGTCGCAACATGAGTGAGTATGCGAGGCGCGTACTGTTAGAACAAAAAATTGTAACGATTGAAAGAGACGGTTCACTGGATAAATTAATGGAAGAACTGATCGTACTCAGAAAAGAATTAAACCAGACCGGTAACAACTTTAACCAGATTGTCAGAAAAATAAACGCTTCAAACGAAAAAGTAGACCTCCAATTTTGGCTCCCAGTTAGCCAGCAACTTCAACATCAAATTACCAGTCAAATAGACATTATCCAGTCTAAAATCGATCAACTCTCAAAGAAATGGTTGCAAGATTCGTAAGCGGAAAATCAATATGGGGTGCAATTTCCTATAACGAAGAAAAAGTGGAAAAAGGAACGGCAATCCCAATCTATGCGGAGCGTTATGCGAAAAGCATTGAACACCTCAGCTTTTCTGAGAAGGTTAACCGTTTAAAAAACCTTGCCGCGTTGAATCTAGTAACCCAAACAAACTGCGTCCACATCTCCTTAAATTTTGACCCGTCCGAAAAGTTCGATGCTGAAACCCTCTCAAAAATAGCCCAGTCCTATATGCAGAAAATCGGTTTTGGCGAACAACCCTTTTTGGTCTATCAGCATGTCGATGCCGGCCACCCACATATTCACATAGTTTCAACTAATATCTTATCAAACGGAGATCGAATCCCGTTACACAATATAGGACGTCACCAATCTGAGCAAGCCAGAAAGGAGATAGAACAGGAGTTCGACCTTGTTAAAGCTCAGGGAAAGCAGCCAGTGGCACATCAACATCTAAAGCCTGTAACACTTGAAAAGGCAGTGTATGGCAAGTCCGAAACGAAGAAAGCAATATCCAATGTCGTTCAGCAAATCATCCGAACCTATAAGTTTACTTCACTTGCGGAGCTAAACGCAGCGTTGATGAAATACAATATTGTTGCCGACAGAGGGGTCGAAGGAACCAGAATGTATGAAAATGCGGGACTGGTTTATCAAGTCACTGACGACGCTGGTCAAAAACTGGGTATTCCGATTAAATCCAGTAGTCTTCCATCAAAACCGACACTTAAGAAGTTGGCATTGCTGTTTGAAAAGAACAAAATTGACCGGAAACCATATCGCGAACTGCTTAAAAATTTGATCATCAAGGCAGCCAATTCACCTGACGTAAGAGATATTAGCCAGTTCACTGCCGCGATGGACAATGCAGGTGTTACCACCGTTTTAAGGAGAAATACAGAAGGCAGAATTTACGGGATCACTTTTGTGGACCACAAGTCGCGCACAGTGTTTAATGGCAGCGACATTTCGAAGGAGTTTACTGCTAGCAGACTCCTTGCGATGTTAACTCCCGAAAAACCGACCAGCGTTTCGGAGAAATCCAGCAATGAAGACTTTGTGAAAAAGACGCTATCGAAGGTGAATTTTGGTAAAGGCGTCAAATCTGCTCTGCTTGAATTATATCGACTTGGCTTAAGAATTCTCGTCGAGAATGAGAATGGAAAAATCACGTTTTTACTTGGTCACCGCGACTCGCTGTCTGAAAATTACATTCCGGCAAGTAGCCAAATATCTGCTTACCTACGTGTCAATGGCATAACCGAAGAAGTGGTCGCGGGCTTAAATAGCGCTGTCAAGGAGGCTAAAGTCGACAACTCAAAAGACCAAATATTCGACTTGCAGGCAAATTACGGGGACGGTAACCACGCTTTTTCCGAACCTGAATTCGTTCGAGTGCTTGCAGCGTTGCTGGCACCCGCCAACGAAGGACCAGACCCGTACGATCGAAGAAAGAAGAAAAAGAAAAGAATCAATCCATCTAATTCACAATAAAAATCCTTTAATTATGAGCACGGGTGAAAACGAACAAGGATTAAGATCAGTCATCGATTTTACGCGCCTTTTGAGTCTCTCCATCATACTAATGCATATCTATTTGCATTGTCATGCTGCACTCGACCAGTGGCATCTAACCACTGCAATTGTAGATCAGGTAATGATGAATATTGGAAAACTTCCCGTATTTGAAAAACCAGTTATCGCTAAACTTTCAGCATTCCTACTGTTGATTGTATATCTAATCGGAATAAAGGGGAAGAAGGATGAGAAGGCCAACTACAAAACGGCGGTCGCATATGCCTTTACCGGTCTGCTTCTCTATTTTATCAGTCACTTTTTCCTGGAACTGCCGGGCAATGTTGAAATGATGGCCGGGATATATATTGGTATGACATTCCTGGGCTACTTACTGATGGTCACAGGGGGTACCATTCTCAGCCGGATTTTAAAACTCAAAATGAAAAAAGACATTTTCAATAAACTGAATGAGTCGTTTCCCCAGGAAGAGCGTCTATTAGAAAATGAGTATTCCATTAATTTGCCCGCTCAATACACACTCAAGGGCAAAACACGCAAGTCTTGGATTAATATCATTAATCCATTTCGTGCGGTCCTGGTAACCGGGACACCCGGAGCAGGCAAAACCTACTATGTCGTGCGCAACGCCATTAACCAACTCATGAAAAAGGGATTTTGCTTATTTATTTACGATTTCAAATACGATGATCTTTCCAAAATAGCCTATAATGCATTGCTGAAAAACCAGCACAAGTACAAGGTTAAACCTGCATTCTATGTGATAAATTTCGATACCCCGATGCACCGGTGTAATCCACTGCAGCCGGAAATGATGTTGGATATTACTGATGCTACGGAAAGTTCTCGGACCATTTTGCTTGGCTTGAACAGAGACTGGATTAAGAAACAGGGAGAATTTTTCGTCGAGTCACCAATAAATTTCCTCACCGCTATCATTTGGTTTCTCAAAAAATATAAAGGAGGAAAATACTGTACTTTGCCTCACGCGATTGAGTTAATGCAGGTTGAATACAATGAATTATTTCCAGTACTCGGTACCGAACCGGAAATCGAAGTCTTTATTAACCCATTCGTCTCGGCCTACCTTAACCGGGCGATGGAACAATTGGAAGGTCAGGTAGCTTCGGCAAAAATCGCACTGGCCAGGCTTTCATCTCCCTCTATTTATTACGTGTTGACAGGGAACGATTTCACGCTTGACATCAATAATCCAGACGCTCCAAAAATTGTTTGTGCGGCAAATAACCCGGAAAAAAGCCAAACCTATGGTGCAGTGCTGTCACTATATGTGTTCAGGCTGATCAGGGCGGTACTACACAAAAAACGCAATAAATGTGCAATCATTATAGATGAGTTGCCATCCATCTTCCTAAACGGGATCGAACAACTTATTGCGGTTGCACGCTCCTATTTGGTCGCCACAATTCTTTGCGTTCAAGACTTCTCCCAATTGACAAAAGATTATGGGCGGGAACTTGCACAGGTGATCGTGAATATCTGCGGGAATTTGATCGCGGGACAAGGCATGGGCGAAACGGCAAAACAGGTGTCAGAACGGATTGGCAAAATTGTACAGGAACGGGAAAGTGTCTCAATCAACCGGCAGGACACCTCGATCAGTCGATCTTCACAACTAGATGTCGCCATACCGCCTTCAACCATATCGCAGCTTTCATCTGGCGAAGTAGTGGGACTGGTAGCTGACAATCCGGAAGAAAGGATCGAACGTAAAGCATTCCATTGCGAAATCCTAAATGACCACGCGGCAATGAAAGCGGACGAAAACCAGTTCCATGAAATCCCGAAAGCAAGGACAATAAATCCAGATGAAATTCAAACCCACTTTCTAACTATTAAATCTGATATACGCCTTTTAATAACTTCAGAAATAGAACGAATTAAAAACGATCCAGCTTTAGCACATTTGATCATCGAAGAATAGCTGCATCGGTATAAATACCTTTAAGGGTGGTGTGATGAATACCTAATAGAGAGGAAATAATAAAATAAAAGGGAGGCGTAAAAACGCCTCCCGGAGAGAAGAGCCATTTTTGGCGTCCACCAAAAAGCAAACTTATTGCCATTTCAACAATAATTTTAAATAAAAAAAAAACTTACACATTCAAACTCGTAATTAAGTATTATCATGAATTCCAAAAGTGCATATTGTAGTTTCCAATTGGTTACTTACCATGGCTTCAGCTTGACAAATGCAACAAATTATGGCTTTTTGAAAATTATCTGTGGGTGAAAAGTATTATTTATCAGCCGACTAAATGCATCCAAAGAACGAATTTTCGAAACTAGCCACAGGCATTTAATCAATATCTATTCGAAAAGTATTTCAAATCTATCTGTTTAATCAGATTTCAATATAAGAAGGATAAAGTTGATTGAAAAGTGGTGATTGGAACTTGATCGAAGGCTCTTCAATATCTGACATACTCATAAACACATCAATTGAAATAGCTTCCTGGTAGAAAGCGTCACTTATTCTGAACAATGGAATAACACCACCATCTGCGGTAAGAATGGCCGGAGAGTAATATGGATTGTAGGAACCGTACTGTTTAAGCAATAACCATCTACCCTTCAACTGATCTTTAACATACTCGCCTAAAAGTAATCTAGAATAGATAAATCCCGTCGATTTGATATCATTTACATTTTTACTTCGGATATCTACCAATTTATCTTTCGTTAAAGAGCCACGGTCGACACCAAAAAAAACGAACGCTTCATTGACGCTTTTAGTAAGCTCATTGAGTTCGTTCTGAAATAGATCCCCTAAAGTTGGATTGCTATTCTGTATTGGAAAACTATCCCTTTGTTGATAATGTGAAAAAATCTCTTTGTTACGGAACTTTATTCCTTGAGCAGTATCATTTAGGCTATTTGGTAACAAGATCACATTTCCTGACCTCATAAAATAAACAAAGACCTTATTGGTTTTAAGTTGCTCATCAAAATCGAAAAAGTCTCGATTCTCCGCTTTAAGTTCTGCTTGAAGAATTTTTACCTGTTTGATTTCGCAATCTTGAACTTTCATACTTCAATCAACTTTCCAAATTAGTTACTCTGAATTTTCTCCGCTAGTTAACGTTCCGTGAATCAGGACTGAAACCTTTCCGGATCTTAGTTGTAACACCATTTATCCTTTTGCTGTTTTTTCCATTCAGCAAATCATCAATTTAGTACATCGAGAATTTGACATGAATGTAATCGCTATTTATCAAATCTGGTTTGCATCAGTTCATTTTTTTTGCTCTGATCACTTAAATCCCAATACCACCATTTGTTGGGATTGTTTTTCTCGATTAAAAACCTACGATTGTAGGAAATTTTAAACAAATTCATTAAAAGAATGAATGCCTTTTCATTTTCATGAGGGGGTAAATCAACTATACGTTTTAGGTTATTTACATCAAGTCCTTTTTTTAACAATACAGCCGGGGTATAACTCGGTTTCATTTTACTTTCCAAAACGGCCAACTCCCCATCATTAGCGATAGGTTTTGACTGCATTATTAAAAACACCAAGTCTGTCAAGAAATTTTTCTTCTCTTCTTGGGTAAGGCTTCTGAAGATAACAAGTAACCTGTCAAGAGAGATTAAATTCTGCCCAAACTCATTAACTAAAACTTCGTGACTAATAATCATAATCTCGGATTTATGGTGATATGCGGTTTTAATGGATCTAGATTATCAAATATATCAATATTTCTCGGCGTGTTGTCAAGAGTTGATCTTGATCCAGGCAAAGAGTTCTTTATCTTTTTCCAACTTTTATTAGTTAGATTTTTAATTACATAGTCCCAATCTGAATATGCTCCCGCTGTACCCGTGGCCCTGCTTCCTATTACCGTTATTGGCTTACTAATTCGTGTGGCAGCATTTTCAATTCTCACAAACTCTGCATGGGAAAGAACGCTGGAAACCTCAGCGCTACCTTTGGCTGCAGTTGAAGTACCTGATGCAGTTGCACTGCCTGCACCGAGTGTAAAAATACTAGCCAATGTCGTAATACCGGCCATATATCGCTGATCACCGGTGGTTGGATTGCCGCCCAAATCAGTAATATCAGCTCGAGAGACCCCCGTATGGGCAGAAAGAAGCGTTGAGCCGCCTACATATATATCATTGGCGGTAGAAAACAGAATGCTTAGAATCGGATCGTCCATAAATCCTTCAGCCGATGTATAGTAATTATATTGCCGGGCCAGCCAGCTGAGTTTTTTGGGCTTTCCTAGAGTGAGCGTTTCCTGAGGTGGCGGTAACGGATCCGACGTATAGTAGCTAGTCAAATTACCGCCTGTTCTATACCATGTTTCATCTAAATAGTCAACCGTCCCAGGATTGCCGAGGTTAGCAGGCGTATGGAAAGTGTGCCCCCTGGCGTTCATATACGTAACCGTTGAACTGAAAGCTACCCGTACGGTAATATTTGCTGCAGTAGCAGCTACATTAGCCGTAGTTGTGGCCGCCGTCCGTGTAGATGTGACCGTTACATTCCCCAGCATTTGTCCTGCTGCACTCATTACGTTTGCCGGTTCTAATCCATCCAGATCTATATTGGCTATTGGTTCACAGCCTGCATATTGGAACGGCGTATAATAAGGGAAGGAGAATGCTAGAGGATCAAACTGTGGGAAGCGTCCAATTTGCGGATCATACATACGGAAACCGTAATCATACCAGTTCAGATCAGCCTCTTCCAATAGCTCCTTATCATTGTAAAGGTAATTGTTGCGCGTCTGGCCCTCACTTTCATCCTGCAATTTGCGGCTACTGATGGCTGCAATACGTAATCCATAGGCATAGTAATGATTTTCCTCCAAGATATGCCCACGGTTATGACTAACCTGTAAATTGTCAAAGTACACATGTTCATTACTTTCGTTACTAATGTAGACATATGCATAACCATTCTTTGGAGCTTTAATATTGAGCATCGTTAGCGGATCTGCACCGTTGCCAGCCTGGGACACCCGTAATGTCTGACTGCCCTCTTCAATAAAATTAAAACGCTCGTCGAAGAACAATAATGTTAAGTAGGCTTTGGGAGATGATCCCGCAGTGTTATTGGCATCGGGACTGATGGCCGAAGCAAAGGGTGTACTTGCATTAAGCAAAGTTCCTATATTACCAGCAGCAGCTTTGGTAACACTTCCGGTCACCCCGCCGCTACCAATTGTCTGCACAAGCGAACCGAGAAGGTCCGAGAGAATACTTGTACCCGTACCATTGGTAACCGCAACTGGATAATAGTATTGTGTGGTGGCGCTTATCTTATCGCCCGCCATTACCTTCATTAACGAGTTAGGTCCAACTTTACTGGCAGCCAAAGCACCAACCCGGCTCACATAACCGCTGGTGTTGGCTGTCCAGCCCGAACCAGGAATACTTGCTGTTGGGAACCTTGCGGCAACTTCATTGTTACCAGTAGGAGTCCCCGTAGCGTCCACCTGCCCAAAAATCCCTTCTTCATTAGTGGCACGGCTAGACTCCATCGTGCATGTATTCCCGCCAACATGACTCTCAATGGTCAGAATCATCCTCACATTGGCCTGATAGTCTCTGATATAGTAATCGAAAGCTCCCCTTTTTCCACCTGGAAGGTCAATCGTACCGTCAAGCGTTCTAAAGTCATAACCGTTGTTTTCACCCACAGCCGTTAGAACCCTTACACGGCCTTCTTCAAAATTCATATACTGAAGATCATTGCCACTATATACAAACTGGTTTATATAAGAAACAATCTGTGTAGTTGAGCTGCCGTCCGCTGTGTATTGCCGCTGAAGTTTACGACCGCTCGCATCATAAATTATCTTGATTACTCCTTTGCCTACAATCTTAATTTCCTCTGGCTTATCTAAATAGTTGTACCTAATTCCATTGGTACCTGATCCCGATAGATTTTTCGCATCTTTATTTAAATCAATTACGAGGTTTCCATTCTCATCATATACATAATCATCAGACGAGCCGTTCGCTCCATCCTTAAAGTCGGAGAGTTTGCCATTCGTGGAAATTACAGTGGTATTATCCGTAACCTTTAACAGCCTGTTACTAAAATCAGCATAACTATACTGTAAATCGTCTATGAGCAGTGGCGTAGCCGCTCCAGGTATTACGCCTTTTTGTTGCAGGGACTTTAGATTGCCATTCAGATCGTAACTTATTTTTCCTGCACTTCCGGTAGAAGAAAAGTCCATTAATCCATTACTCCACGAATCAGAAGGAGTTTTCTTTTCATTAAAAGCTGCATGGGTCAGCCTGCCTGCGTTGTCATAATCAAACTCAAATTTTCGTTGAGCGTCATCACCTTGCGTATTCCACATAATGCCGCTCACCCGTCCATCGAGTCTGCCGGCCGAGAATTTGTTATCCGAATTATCATAGCCAATGTATAAACCGAAGAAATGTCCCCACTTTGCATATGACCCCGGCGTTTTAAGTGCATAATCTTTGTTGATCCCGTTTATTTTACTATGCAGGTCGTAAGTATAGGTTAGTGACTCCAGTTCTGTTCCCCCCGTACCAGAATAGCCAGGAGCTAGGCGCTTCGTTTTTAGTTTGGACAAGTCATCGAATTCGTATGAAGCCACTTTAACAAAGGCATTTGCACCATATTTACGCTCTATCTCGATGACCCTTCCGATTTTATCAAAGGTATTTCGGGAAAGTACGCTGTAGTTTGTATACGCGGTGCCAGTTGCAGTATGCTTAGTATTGACACTAAGAGGTTTATTATCCCAGGAATACTGCATGGTGGTTACATCAACACCGGACTTTATATTCTCATTGAGCAGTTGGATTTCCCTTGCTTTGTCATCGTAATAAACAGTCGCAGTAAGAAAAGAACTCGTTCCCAAGATTCTTGTCATCGTACCCGTTTTTGTTGACAAAGTTCTACTCGTCTGAACTATAGGCTCAGCGCCTGTCGTATAAGCTACAAGGTTATCAAAACCTGTATTAAAGGGTTTTGCACCCGGATAACTGTAGTCGTCATAAAAATTAACCGTGAGAATTGTGGATACTAAACTATTATTTACATCTGCCGATGAAACCGGAATGCGTTCTACCTGGACAGTTACCCCGATAGAACTGATTGTCAACGCTGACACACCCGAAGCTGCGTCCAATTCTGATTGAAGTGTTGCAATAGTTTTACTTGTTGAATAAAGAAACGATAATACCGACCTATCCAGTTCATCGTAAACGAATACTGTCCATTCTGCGGGAGATTTGGTACGCTGGTTTCCATCCTGCATGAAAACCAATCTGTCCCGCGCATCGTAGATCATCATCAAGGGAGCTATACCCGGCGCCTTCTTTAAAATCAATTGTCTTTTCGAATTATATTCATAGCGAAAGCACTGCTCATCCAGAATTTTTTGCCCATCAGGACTACTAAACGACCAAGAATGTTCTGAAAGCCATTTTACACCTTCCGGCTGGATGCGATAGCGCAATAACCCAAATTCGTCATATATGCTGTAGGTACAAATCCATCCGTCATGAGCCACTGACGGATTATCGGAAATCTGTACCTTAGCGAGTACTTCGTTACCACTGTTATCTCTATAGACAATAACCTTTTTGCCGGCTTCATCTGTTTGTATGTCCTTGTATAACTGACCCGCAGGATAGACACCTTGGTTTACCGGTGCATCACCTGGATTATAGCCAATCGTAAATTTCTGAACATCATCGTTTAAATCATTCAGTTCATAGGTTGTGGAGGCACTGTTGCCGCCAGCCGATACCTGGCCAGACTTTTTAACAGACAACAGTCTTTCTAACGGACTATTTTCAAAAGTCTGCTGCGCATAGGGTACTGATTCATTAAACTTAGTCTGATAGTAGCTGGCCTGATCAACAACTGTCGACGTTTTAAACTTCCCTGTGTTACTCGTCGTCGTGTAAGGAAGATATCCCTTTACTCTCCTTCCATAACTATCAAACTCCAGGAAATTTACCATATCTCCCCAAAGGGTGGAACCTCCAGAAGGTGTTGCTGACTCTCGACTTACTACCTGAATATTTCTTTCAATTCCATCATAATAAACAGTCGTTTGCATTTTCAAACCGATATCTAATTGGTCGATGGCTTTCCATCCTGTCTGTCCTGCCACTTTTACTTGATGTTCGCGTACGTAGTTTATATCCTCCCAACTAACGGACACAACTTCAATTTTAATGACATTCGAATACACCTGCTCTACACGGCCAATACGAAATTTCCGACGGAAGTAAGTAGTCTGTGCCAATGGTGCCGAAAACGTATAGGTTGCCAAGTTCGCGCCTGGGATAGCGACAAAACCGTCGGTTGGACGGGTACTTGACTCCCACTGATAGGCGCTACTTATATAAGAGGCGTCTATCGGCACCAGACTTTCAGGAATTTCGGTATGACTGGCGGCATACTTGTTATTGAATGGCCGAATATCATAAGGGTTGACCTGCGCTGAAACACGAAGCGCCAACATCACTGTTAAAAAAAAGGTCAGAAAACTAAATCGCAAAAATGTTTTATTCCCCATTGGAATGGTTTTATCGCTGATAAATTCTTAATTCACTTGTCCTAAACATGGCTTATCGCCCCTGTCTGCCCTGCACGCCCGTACGTTGCCCAGCAGGGGGCTGGCTCAACTGTTGAACCAAGGCAAGGTATTGCGTATACTGGGTAGCTCTCAGGATCGATTTAATCTGGTTATCGTAAGACGCGAATACCTGTGCCAGCCTTTGCTTTCGGATCTGCACATCGGTCACTGAATCTTTGACCGCCTGCAGGGATTCATAAAAATGAATACTCGCATTTTTAAACGCTACAGTTTGTGAGTCTGTCATCTGAAGCGTTGTTTTCAGGTTCTCCGCGCCCAGTTGGGCCGATGCAGCATAGTTCTGCGCCGATAAATCCTGGCAGAAAGCACTCGTAATTATCAGCATAACTAAAACATATATTGATCGCATATTAATTGCTTTAAAATTTAACGGATTATGTAGCCTGCTGATGGTGTCAACGTCCACCCAATTGTATAATAATCACCAAGACAATGCGAATATTCTGTCTCCTCGTATGACCCGATCATCACGCTTGACCCGGTACATATCCAGGAATCACTCAGCATCACACCGTTTACCGAATGAACTTTGTCGAAACTAACAATCAGGTTGGTCACGCTAACAGGTGTGGTACAGTTATAATCGCTGTAAAACCGGATATACACATCATTATAAGTGGTGAACGTACAACCATCATATCCATATCCAGCATACACATACTCAATTCGAGCATAAACAGCCGGAGCACAGGATGTATTAAAGCCCATGTTCACCCACTGCGTCTGGTTGTAAGTAGGACTCAGGGGATTGACATCCCGTTTCAGTAGCAGTATGTTTCCAGTCTGGTTACCGCTCACTACCTCACACTGTGTCTGTACCGGCTGATCGGGTAGCCATTCGGGAGCCGTATTGGTCGTACAGTAGCCGGATGTGGTAACAGTAGCCCCGCTAACCGTTACCGTGCTACCGGTCGGGCCATAGCGGAAAGTAGGGGTCGCCTTTACGCAGAGGCTGATCTTGGTCGCCGTCGAGCCGACTTCCACAGGGGTGAGTTGATCATAAGCTGTAACCGTGGTTCCACTGCCGCTACAATCCTGGTAAGCCACGTATAAATTGCTGGCAGCGCTATTGGGTATTGTAATATCGTATGTATTACAAGTCGTGCCTCCGGAACAAACGGCATCTGCTCCGGTATCGATCCATTGAGTCTGGTTGTAAGAACTACTGTTGGGGTTGATATCCTTTACCTCAACATGGCGATGGCCGGAAATACATTGTTCCGAACCCGTCCCAACCCATTCAGGGTCGGTCGATATAACACAAGTGGTGTTGCCCGGTGCATTGGCATAAGCCTGGCCGTTCGCGTCCATTTCATCCTGTGCCTGTTCGTCGGCATCCGCCTGACTCACCGTTGAGGTATACCGTCCGGCAGGGATCGTATAGGTGATTGAAGTGCCTGCATAACCTGTGGGACAGCCCTCTTTAGTGAATTGTTTGGAAAGTACTGCATTGTAATAAATCTGTATACAGGTACCGTTATTGTTCGCATAGAACTCTCCATTGGCATTCAGGTTATTTTCCACCAATTGATCCACGATCTCCTGGCTAATTGTAGAGGTATAAGTACCGGCAGGGATAGTATAGACCACTGCAGATCCAATGTATCCTGGTCCACAATCCCCCTTATAATAGGTTTCGGTAATTGTAGGGTTAGTGTAGGTAATGGCGCATTCTGGTTTACGTCGTTCATTGTACTCATACATTTTTGTGACATTACCCTGTTCATCCTTGATAAACCGCATGCGGCCACGAGTATCGTATTCAAAGTAAGTCAGCCTGTTATTGACATCGCAATCCGAGGTTTTTCCGATCAGTGGGTCAAACGTACTCGTATTCATCCGGGCATTTACAGGATAGATGCGCAATTCGTCTAACGTGCCGCTGCCAGTAATGGCTACAGTAGCAGTACCCTGTGGTACGGTGTATTCATAATACGTTAACCCGTTAACCACTGGTCCTGTTTTGATCAAAGAAGGACTTCCTGTAATCGAAAGACTGTGTCCTGCATTTGCCCAAAAAGAGAGCCTGTATGCTTTTGCTGTATTTAAAGATGCGCTAAGGGTACGCCCGGATGCTGATAGATAGGATTTTGCACCTGTTACCGCATTTGACGAAGAATAAACAGCCGTGCCGCTCATTTGCCATCCACCAAACTCCCCTTGCGTCTCAAAGCTGGTATACGCTGGTTTATCTGCAACCGGGTCGGCATTAATTACATTGGCAATAGCAATTTTATCATTGTAGCCGTAAATAATGCTGGAAACCCGTCCCCCTTCATCTTTACCGCCAATTATCAAGCCATCGGATTTATATATTTTTTCAGCAACCATCGTCCACGCCGGCGCAGAGGCGCCTGGAGACGGATATCGGCGTTCCCAGCTTTTATTTCCAACATAATCTCCGTTTGCCAGACCTGTAAATTCGACATACTGTTCAGCAAGCACAAGAGGGGTCGATGTACCCGCTCTGATAATGGCAGTATTTGAACCTCTTGGTTCATGCAGCACATTATTATTCCTCAGTTCACTAAGTCCGGTACCGGTAGCATAGTCTCCTGTCGTATAGAAGGTCTGAATAAGCTGATCGCCGTTGCTCTTCATCGTCTTTGTCACTTGGGGAAGATAGGTATCAAGGCTGTATTCGTAGTCTGTCACTTCTTCTGCATAAACCGTAGAACTACCCGGTTTGTAAGTGCGTGTTTTAGATTGGATCAGCGGTAACCGGCCTGTGTAGTAGTCATAAATATCCACTATCATCGAAGTACTGGATACAGTCCGGTAGTCGGCATTGTAGATATCTGGGTTTTCCCAATTGGGATTACTTTGTGAAGACGTTTTATTAACGAGACATTTTGCACAGCCTATCTCTGGACGTATTGGTCCATGTGGATTTCGAATATCTGTTTTAGCATACAAATAGTTATAAATATTCTCTGTTTCAGTTACCGGTAATCCCGATGCATTATACACGGTAACCTTTTTAGGCAACCCGTAAGCCCAGGGTGCAAATCGCTGCTTTTTAGATTGAGAAGGATTTGTAGGTGCCCACAGCGCATAATCGTCCGAACTGGTAAATTCTGTGACCGTTTTACCATTCCCTCCCGATGCTTGGATAATCTCCACCCTTTTGAATTGCGCGGGCAACGCATTAATATTATTGATGTCGCTATTAAAATACAGTTGCCTTGTACTCGTCTGACTTCGATCTCCCCAACAACTGATACCCGTCTGCACTAAGCTGGCGACAACATCTAACACAATTGCTACGATTGTAGCTGGTGTCCCAACTGTGCTAACCATTATGATATCTATCGCAGTCATAATACTGCTGATCACATTCATGACTTTCGAGAAACTCACCATAAACTGCTGATGTGCAGTCAGGCTTACAGCCTGCTCACGCGACAGTATCCCAGGGTGCTGATACCGGTAGCCGCAACCGAAATTGAGAAGCGGCTTGTAATAGAAGTATTTTTCCTCTGGTTCATAATAGCTACTGCTTTCCATCATGTTCAGCGGCGTTTCAATGCCCCACAAGGAAGGATTAGTAGAGCCTGCCAAGATGTAAGAGTAGTTGGTGACTATCGGATTGTTACAGTCATTAGAGTAGCCGCCGTCGGTAACACTGGTGCTGGCAACATGCACACCACCGACATTTGTTAGTTGCCCGCTTAGCACTGCCGTATTCTGTTCGTAATTGAATTGAAGACTGCCTCCGGCTGGGTATTTAATTCGTTTCAATAACCCATTCTTTGCATAGCCTGGTTTAGCATTCAGCACCGGAGCTGATTGTCCGAACCGGATAAAACACAAGCCCATCAACTCGCTATGCGTTAATTCTGCCTCAGTTTTGTCAAGAGAAATCGCGGTGTTAAAATAACCTTTACTATTGTCACCATTGAAAAAGCCCCAGATATCCTTGAAAGGGGCAAAGGGTGATGGGACAAAATCATCGGCAGCACTGGACCCAGTGTAGTAGTCAAACTCGTACGGAAGTTCTTCATCGTTAAGATCCACCGTTATTTTCTTTACCGATCGTAAGCAAAGACGCGATTGTCTCTTTTGGAATTCAGTAGTAGGCTTTCCGATTCTGTTTTTAATGAAATAAGCAGTAGACAACTGATGCTTTGAGAGAAACCGACCATTATACGTTACATCGATTGACGTAAGTGCTTTAGCTCCCTTCAGGTCAAAACGCTCTTCATCTTTATAGTTGAACTGCACTTTGTAACCGTCAGGTAGATTTATAGCAGAAATTACCGGTGTTTGGCTAATCGAGGTCGTATGGGTTACCGTCGTATACCCCATCCACTCGCCTGTCATAGCAACCGACTTGCGGTTAAAAGAAAGTGATCCGGCATATTGTGCATTGATAGATTGCGTCTGATAATTAAAGGTGATCTTGCGGTGCGTCATCACATCTTCAATCTCTGTAAGATGCCATCCATTAATAACATAGGGGTTCACCGTAGTGTTATCATCAAACCCCTTCTCGTGATAAGTACGGCCACTTTTAAATAACGGAGCTTTATGCCTATTCGTCAAATCAGGATTGCAGTATTCCGTGCGCAAAACTTTGGTAAGCTCCAGTTGGGAAAACTTATAGATCAATCCATTTTCGTCCTGAATATAAAATGACGTGATCGTTGTCCGGCTTTGGAGGGAAGCGGCCTGCGTTTCATTTTTTGTGTACCAGACCTTCATCTTCGTATCACCTAAGAAAACGGCATTTTCACCAATATCTTTTGCAAGGATAAACATGCCGGATCTTCCATTGATCTGAAAGGCAAAATGATCTAGTTCTCGGTCCGCAGCCACCTGGTTATGCTGCTTATAGAGTTCATTCTTACCTCTGAAAATCGGATAACGGGTAAGTGCACCAGGGCAGCCTTCCGTTGCATTGCGCGTGTCATATAGATAGCCGGGAGGATATTTGGTCAGGTCGCTGTAACCAGTCCCCTCTCTGGGTTTTTGGTCATCTGGCTCTCCGTTCTGTAGGCGAACAATGCTACCTCCCGCCATCAGATTCCAGCCCTGCCCAACGTTGCCGGCGATATCGGTGACCCGAAGCCCATTACCCGAATTATAGTTCATGGACACCATCGCATTGAGCCGGCTGCGGTCATCGTTCCAATTGAATACCGGAATATCGAAAGTGGCACTTCCGGTCTGCGGATTTACTTGCCCCTGGGATGGCAACGCGGCAGCGATTACCCACAAGATTAATAAAAGAGTCTTAATGCGCATAACGTATAACTTGGTCTTCTATAAACCGTAGCCCAGCCGGATCACCAAAGGCTGAGTACGGGGTTGATTTTGGTAGTGTAACAGGTTATATAATAACTGAACGTTTCCTTTTACCTTTTTGCTGATCATGTACTGTTTGCTCAATCCGATCAACGTAGCTTGTTGCCAGTTGCGGGCTTTTTTCAACTCTTCTATGCCGGCGAAACGCATCATATAATTCCATTCGCCACCAGCCTGCAGATAGAAACTGCCCTTGAACTTCCACTTCACGTAGGACCGAAAACCGATACCCTCACTTGTCAGCCGGATGTTTTGCCAGCCATTTCCCAATCCGAGCAGGTAATTCATGCCGATGCCTGCACTGCTTTTGTCATTGATCTTGTACCCGACGGTCAATCCTGTTGTGGCTGTAGTAGGTAATAGTTGGTGTGACTTACCAAATTGGAAGTCGCTGCCTACTTCGATTCGTTGGCGGAAAGTTTTATTGCGTTGTGAATTGGGCGTAAAACCTGGAATTTCCTTTTCCCCTTGTTTGCCACCAAGTGGTAACCTGTCTGTTAATTGATCAAGGCTGGCGGGGCTTACCGGAGGCTTTGCCTGCATTTGGTCGAGCAGAGCCGAAGCATCGGCACCTGAAGCAGCCAATGCATTTTGCACGTCGGTTCGCGACGCGAGACCGTTCACCACCGGTGTTGAACCGCCTCCGCCCCCGCCAAAAGCGCCCAGCGGCGCGAACACGCCCGCGAGTTGAGAATGTTGAGCCGCAAACTTTTTAAAAGCTGGAATTTTTGATAAGACCGAAGCAACCAATTGTTCTGTCTTCTTTGGATCAGCCAGCACTGCCTTATAATTTGTCAACGCTTCGGTATAGTAGTAGCTCTCTTTGTTCAGCTTCTTGAAAAAACGTGTCTTTCCAACATGTTGTAATGCTTCCTGAATCAATTGTTGGCGACGTTCTTTAATAAATTCGTCCAGAAATTCAGCCTGGTTTGATGCATTAGTGAGCATACCAACGGCAGAATCAGCCGCCTTAAGTTGAGTTTGGACTGATGACGCTAATTTGGATTTTTGCTCTTCGAGATAATCCAATCTGCCTTTTAATTTGTCTGCATAATGATTGAACTTACCCGTGTATTGATCAGTAAGTGTCTTTGTTTGTCGGAGTTTTTCAAGAAGAGTAGAGAAAGTCAGTTGATTATTCCCAAAAAGTCGGGCTGAAGAAGCAGGACTGGTTTTATCAAGAACCCGCTTGACCCTCGCCTCCCATTTGGCCAGTCGAGTCAGGGTCTTCGTCATTCTACCGTAAACCGCTTCATTGTATTTTGCTACCTTCTTATTGGTCGATTGGAGATACTTTCCTGAAAGTTGAACTAATTTCTCCACCTGCTCCTTTTCAGAAACGATCAACGTGTCAGCCCGCTGGCCGATGCAGAAATGTACAGAAAGGAAAACGCATATGATGACACATATGAGTTTGAAATTCATGGTGGTGTGGCGTTGGTGGTGGTTTGTTTCGAGGCTGGGCTAAGATAGATAATATTCTCACATATGTAATAGTCCGATATATTTTTCAAACATTTATTTATTATTAATGTAAACAGTACTAGGGTACAAAAAATTAGCACTTCTGCTTGCTTTGTATGTTCGACATTGCTTCGCCTTCAAGCTTGGCTGTTTGTCCCCGGAACAAACCTGAATAAACTTTGGCCGAAGTTATTATTGCACTGATTAGGACAGAAACTATTTGTTCCCAACTCAGCTTCTAACCTTCCGAACTGCCAATAATTTTATCCGAACAACGCCTTGGTATTCCCAGTATTACATCTCCCTGAAAAGGAAAATGTCAATTGATATTACATAAGCTCGCCGCGACGGATTACCAAAACAGTACCAACAAATAACCATGGGACGCAGCTACAAGGCACAAAAAAGAAAAAGCATCGGCTGTGTGACTAGCCAATGCTCATAATTATAAAAGCCAAAAGGGAAGACAGGAAAACAGACTCCCCGCATTCATTGTAAACGCTAGAAAAAACTCGCGTTACCTCATTGGACCTGCCTCGTCAAACTTCAAACCAACCATTCCTTCCAAATGACAAAAATTGACAAAAACATCGCTACAGAAACAACTGTTTACTTTCATGTCCCGAAAAAGAATTTGCCCAGCGGTCACATGTTCATGAAACCTAAATTCATTTCCGCGCATCATCTGCATCGACTGATTAAAGTTCAGGCCATCAAAATTGATCGCTGGCAAGGTGCCCAAGATATTCACGAATATAAATTCGCCTTTGACACCATCTATTTTCACTGGCAAACATTGAAGTCGGGACGGCAACAATAGATCCAGTTTTGGCTGGTAATACGAACTAACCACTAACATCGAGCCGTAGCAACGGGCGTTAAACGAGTCACTCTTCCCCTTTTGAAGTCTGTCATTCGATAACGCAAATACGTCAGTGTTCCATTCCTCGATGATGGGCTGACCCTTGTAATTCATAAACCTGCGCACATCCTCTTTGGTCTTAATAGTTAAATCTGTATACGCGAAATCATTACCCAATCTATAGATAGTCATAATGCAATTAATCGTTGTGTCTTGAAAAGAAGTATTTAGAAATCAGAACCAAAGTGCAGATACTAGAGAACCTCAAAGTCCCACTGTCAAAACCAAGTCAATTAGGAATACAAATTTACTTAATTGCCGGACAAATTTCAGAGGACAATACGTTGAAAAGCCTGTTAAAAGCAAGCGTGAGAAAATACTGCTCGACTTCCAACTTTGCAGAATATCCAAAAAAATCTACCTTTCCATCGGAACAGTATGTTTTCAGAAAAACACATACAGCCCGAGTTTACTGAGATAGTAAAGGAGTACTACCCAGCGCTGTGCATGGTAGCCCAACGAATAACCAAAGATTATCACGCCGCTGAAGAAATAGCACAAGACGTTTTGATGCGCTTCTGGGAAAGACAGCATTCTTCCGTAATAGTCAACATACCCGCCTTCCTTTACACCGCAACAAAGAATGCTTCAATTAACTTCCTGAATTCCGCTAAATCCCGCAGAGAACGGGATCTCCGAGTAAGTCAATCGCAACCTGAAATTGATTCATCTGCTTCACGAGCCGTAATCGAGGCAGAAACCGAACGGTTAATCCAAGCTGCTGTCGATAAACTGCCAGATCAATGCGCCAAAGTAATTCGCATGATCTACAATGACGGAATGAGCCATAAAGAAGTGGCCACGCAGCTCGGCGTTGCAGAAAGCACCGTCAGAAACTTGAAGGCAAAGGGAATAAAAATGCTTCGCAAATCGATACCAGGCGCTACACTTTGGATACTCCTGACGGGCCTTTAACCCGCGATCTAAAAAAAATAAAAAAAACTTCTTCCTAACGTAGACAGAATGCAGATCTGCTATGTCATTATAATGACAACCTTTTATGACCAATGAAAATTTTGATACCGAGCGGGATCTGACGATAGCGCAGCTAATCAATAAGCATTTAAACGACGCACTAAGCGAAGAAGAAAGGCTTGACCTAAATAGCTGGCTAAATCAAAGTCATCAAAACAGGGAGTTATTCGAAAGTTTTATCCTTACAAAAAAAGCCGATCGAAAGAGTCCACTTGATAGATATGATACTGCAATCGCTATAACTGCCATTAACGAGAAAATAAAACGGATAAATAGAAAGCGTATCATCAGACGGTGGGTAGCAGCAGCGGCATTCATCCCGATTCTGCTGATTACAGCCATCCTACTTACAGTTGAAGATAAATCGACGCAACCGGTTACACCACTACCGACCATTGCCAGTGCAGATGACGTGTTGCCAGGAAATGGTAGCGTTATTATCAGGAACGAAGTTGGAACTGCTTTTCATATAGCTAACAACAGTGACACGAGCTTTCAAGTCGGAAACACACTATTACAAGAACAAAACGGGACTGTAAGTCTTTTGCCGACCAGTAAAGAAATTATAGAATATCACACACTAGAAACCAACAGAGGGGCAAATCACAAAGTAGTACTTTCCGATGGCTCCGTTGTTTGGCTCAACGCTTCATCGTCGATCCGGTTTCCCTCAAAATTTGAAGGAGCCGAGCGAAGGGTGCAGGTAAGTGGGGAAGCCTTTTTTGAAGTTGAACACAACCCACAAATACCTTTTATTGTCGAGAAGGATAGCGTTTTCATAGAAGTTCTCGGTACCACATTTAATGTGAACGGATATGCGAAAGGAAAGACGACCACAACGCTTGTCAACGGCAGTGTCAAATTAAAGCACAAACTCATTCATAGAGTGCTATCGCCAGGTCAGTCTGGAATGGTCAAAAACAACAAAATTGATATCAGCCTCGCAGATATCGAGGAAGTAACCGGGTGGAAAAATGGGGCATTTGTAAAGCGTCATTCCGATTTAATATCGATCATGAACGACGTGAGCCAGTGGTATGATGTCGACATTATCTACGAGCCAGGCTTCATCAATACTTACAATATGAACATTGACGTAAGTAAAAAAGTACCGCTTAGTAAACTACTTAATATGATCTCGTTGTCTACATCAAACAAAGTCACCTTTCAACAAGGCAAAGTGTTTGTAACTAAAATCAAATAATCATAGCCACAAACTTGTGAACAAACATCGGCAACTGACTTCGCCGACACAACCAAACCTATATTCATGAAACATATTTTTGAAATTCCTCAAATTGAGGTTGTGGATACTTATGCCCCGACCTCGGCAAAAAAAACAAACAGGCCTTTGCTTCTGATTGTTTTATTATTCCTCAGTTACCCAACTCTCGCACAACCATTGATTAGCCTAACCGTTAAAGAAGGAAAACTTGAAAACATTCTGATCAACATAAAAAAACAAAGCGGGTATGGGCTGGTATATAACAGCGCCTTGCTGGAACAAACCAACCCTTTGACATTCTCCTTTGTTGAAGCGCCACTTAAACAGGTCTTAGATCGCTGTTTTGAAAATCAGCCCGTTAGCTATCAAATAATCGAAAAGGTCATCGTTATTACTAAAAAGGAAAATCAAGTTGATCAGCTTAAAATGTATGTAAACGATACAGTCATTAAACGAGGCACAGTTGTAAATTCAGTTACAGGGCAGCCATTGGCGGGTGTATCGGTGGTAGAAAAAGGAACAACAAACGGAGTCATTACGGACGATAGTGGCATGTTCAAGCTGGCCGTAACTACAAAAAGCAGCGTACTAAAATTCAGTAGCGTTGGATTTATTTCTATAGAAATTAATACCAAAGACAGACAACTGTTATCCATTACCCTGTCACCTGAAGAGATTAAACTTGACGAAGTGCAGGTAATAGCGTACGGAACTACCACGCGAAAACGCAGCACCGGATCTATTTCATCGGTGACCGCATCTGATTTAAAAAATCAACCTGTCAGCAATGCGCTTTCAGCAATTCAAGGCCGCATTCCTGGCCTGGAGATCGCTCAGCAAAGCGGTGTCTCCGGTTCGTCCTATAAAGTGCAACTACGAGGACAATCATCATTGGATTTAGGATATTCCAGAAACGATCCGTTAATAATCATCGACGGAGTTCCATTTGAGCAGGGCAACACACCAACTAATCAAATCGCAACGGCGGCTAACAATCCCACATCAATAAGTGAAGGAGGGATTAGCCCCTTAAACACCATAAACCCCGCAGACATTGAACGAATCGACGTCCTTAAAGATGCAGATGCAACTGCAATTTACGGAAGCAGAGGAGCCAACGGGGTGATCATAATAACAACAAAAAGAAACAATAAAAATGCGACAGAAGCAGGAATAACAGCTCACAGCGGCGTTAGCCAAGTTGGACGCTATATGACAATGCTTGACACAAAAAAATACTTGCAAATGCGTCGTGAGGCATTCTCCAATGACGCACTCACACCCACGACCAACAGCGCCCCCGACTTGCTTCTTTGGGATACGACCCGATACACCAACTTTAAGGATATCCTCGTTGGTAATTCTGGAAAAGTAAATACCATAAATGCGTACGTCTCCGGTGGAACAGGTCACACTCGTTTTCGACTGTCCTCAGGTTACAGAAAAGAGACATCAGTTTATTCGGAAAAATTCTCAAGCAGAATTTCTACTGTCGCTATAAACCTCAACCATCAATCAACTAAAGGAAAATTGAAACTAAATTTTTCCGCCATATACGGGCTAGATAATAACACCCTGCCGAGGACAGATATTACTCAGTACATCAACTTACCTCCCAATATCAAAGTTGTCAATGATGATGGTACACTTAGCTGGTCTGACAAAGGCGTCGACTATAACCTCCTAGGCTTCAAGAACCCTCTTGCTTTCTTAAACGAGCAAGCCGCAACCAATAACGAAAACCTCTCGTCCAACCTCAATGTGAGCTATGTTTTGACGACAGGCCTTTTGCTGCGCGTAAGCGCAGGATATAATCGCTTCAGCAGCGATGATAAAAGCTCAACACCTTTTGCAGCCCTCGATCCGACGCTAAACCTTTTACCGTCCGCCAGCTTTGCTAAGAATGAAAATAAAAGTTGGATACTGGAACCTCAATTAGAATACAACGCAACAAGAAATCGACAAAGATTAAGTATACTGTTAGGAGCCACCTACCAGGAACGGGAACAAAGTGGGTACGCATTTAGTGGGACAAACTACCGCTCCGATCTGTTATTGGGTTCTATCTCGGCTGCAGGTGTTATTCGTGGCAACAACTCATACAGCCAGTATAGATACAACGCAGCATTTGGCAGAATCACCTACAACAACAATGATGAATTTATTATAAATCTTACCGGTCGTAGGGACGGCTCTAGCAGATTCGGGCCGAACAATCGCTGGGCTAATTTTGGAGCAGTAGGTGCAGCCTGGGTATTTACGAAAACACGCATCAAGAATAGCGAAATACTAAATTTCGGAAAGATACGAGCGAGCTATGGACTTACAGGCAATGACCAGATAGGAGATTACAAATACTTAAACTTATGGCAGAGCAGCCCATCGACCTATGATAACGTTGACGGCCTTTATCCGATCAGCCTTTACAATCCTGATTATAGTTGGGAGCTAAATAAAAAATTAGAAATTGGACTTGACCTCGGCTTTTTTCAAGACCGATTACTAGTAAATGTGAACTTTTACCGGAACAGATGCTCTAATCAGCTTATAAACTATCTTCTTCCAGGTCAGTCAGGATTTTCAAACGTCATACGAAATTTTCCGGGTGTTGTTCAGAACTCAGGTTTCGAGACATCACTGTCTACACCAGATATCGGTCTTGGTGGTATCGTATGGTCTGTTGCCGGCAATATTTCCGTCCCAAGGAATAAGCTTGTACGCTTCCCAGATTTGGAGACTTCTGCCTATCGAGGACTGTACCTGGTGGGTAAATCCCTCAGTGGAATACAAGCATATCATTATCTCGGATTAGACCAATCTACGGGCCTGTACACCTTTGAAGATGTCAACCAAGACGGAACAGTGTACGACTACCCCGACTACAGGTATATTGGCAATCTCGATCCAAAATTTTACGGAGGCATACAAAATACCTTTTCCTACCGTGGCCTTACTTTTGGCCTTTTCTTCCACTATGTTAAACAAGATGGCAAGAACTATTTAGCCCGCCTAAGTTCGTCCTTCCCGGGAAAGATGATCAACCAACCGGACCTTGTACTAAACAGGTGGCAGAATACCGACTCACACGCTGAGTTGCAAAAGTATTCAACACTTTCTGGTGGTTTAGTGGCTCAGCAGTATGCGCGACTCGCACTTTCAAATGCTGCTTATAGCGATGCATCCTTCATTCGGTTAAAAAACCTGGTACTATCTTACTCTATCCCGGTAAAGACGTTAAATCGATGGCATATTCGCAATCTCCGGGTATTCGCAGAAGCGCAAAATTTACTAACAATTACCAGTTTTAAAGGCGCAGATCCCGAGACACAAGATTTATACCGTCTTCCGCCTTTAAAGACCATAACAGGAGGTATACAAGTAGACTTTTAAATAACACTATAATGAAAAATTTAGTATACGCAATCACCATCGTTTTATCGTTGACGGGCTGCAAGAAATTCGTGGACATTCCAGCGCCACCCACTCAGACTGAAGTTGATAATTTATTTACCGACGCTGCTACCGCAGAATCGGCCGTAGCAGGATTGTACTATAAATTCGGGCAGCAAAACAACCTGCTATTTAATGGCCTGTTGACAGTATGCTCGGGCCTCTCTGCCGATGAGTTAACGCCAGTTACCAACCAGACATACCAGGCTTTTTTTCTCAACAATCTGCTACCTTCTAACGACCAAATCGAGGGAACTCCTTTCTGGACAATGCCCTACAACTATATCTTCCATGCAAACGCATTATTGAAGGGCTTGGATAATGCGCCAAATATCGAACAGTCCATAAAAAACCAATTAAGAGGCGAATTGCTGTTTCTGCGTGCCTTCACCTATTTTTATCTATGCAATCTCTATGGTGGCGTGCCTTTAGTATTAACCACAGATTTTCGGGAAAATGAACAAAAGTCCAGAGCAACAGCGGAGGTCGTCTTACGTCAGATAGTCGGTGATTTGACGCTCGCAAAGTCCTTGCTTAGTCTACAATATCCATCCACAACCAGACTCAGAGTAAACAAATTGGCTGCCACAGCTTTACTAGCACGCGCTTATTTATTTCAGCAAAAATGGGTAGACGCGGCAAACGAATCAGCAGAAGTTATCAACTCAGGAGTCTATCAACTGGGAGCGTTGGATAACGCCTTTCTGTCGAACAACAAAGAAGCCATCTTCCAATTCTCAACACCGCCCACAAGCACAACTGTCACGGGTGAAGGCCTGTTATTTATACCTTCTCAGCCTACTTCCAGACCATCTTTCTGCATCAGCGATTCGCTTCTAAAAGCATTCGAGCCGGGAGATCAGCGCCTGTTGAAATGGACGAGCAAACGAACCCTTTCCGGCATTACTTACTACTCCCCTTATAAATACAAAATCCGATCCGTGACATCTGGCGCTGCGAAACCTGAACAAATAACTGTTCTACGCCTTAGCGAACAGTTCCTGATCCGGGCAGAAGCTCTCGCCAATCAGGGATTATTAACTGCAGCTATCGAATTAGTAGATACCATAAGACAGAGAGCTGGGTTACCGAAACTTAACGATTTGAACTTGTCAATATCCCAATCACAGTTACTCACGTTCATCTACCATGAAAGACAAGTGGAATTATTTACTGAATGGGGGCACCGTTGGCTTGATTTGAAGCGTACCGGTCTAATCCATGGAGTTTTGGGAGCGTTCAAACCGAATTGGCAGGTGCACGACGCGCTTTATCCAATCCCATCCTCGCAAATACGGGCTAACCCATCGTTAACCCAAAATCCAGGATATTAAAACCTAAATAATGAAGACTGACCTAAAGACTGCATTATGCTTATTGCTTATTTACCTGACAACCGGCTTAAGCCCCTACGCGTATGGGCAATCAGTTTCAAAGAAAATCCTAATGATAGGTGACCAGCTTCCGGAACTGACCTTTTCTGACCTTTCTGACTCCACTGTTAAATCCATCTCGACAGCGAATATCAAAAACAAATGGATGGTCATAAGTTTCTGGAACAGCTACTGCATGGCGTGTGTAACAGAAATGCCACTTCTGGACAGCTTACAAAAAGAAATGTTTGAACAGTGTACGTTTGTGCAAGTTGGATACACCGGTTCTCAATATACTAAACGCACCGACAACGAACGAATACGCAGGTTATACAGCAGGACCCGACAAAACGCAGGAATTTCGCTAATCACTGCCTATGACTCAACCACTTTTCACTATTTGGATATTGAAGAATGTCCGTATATTTTGATCGTTGACCCTAGAGGAATTATTAAAGGGATTACCTATGCTGTCACAAGACAACAGCTTAAAGATGCTTTTGCCGGAAGATTTGTAACGTTTGAAAAAGCTTACACAAGGACGCAACGAAGGGAGCTAAATAAGAAGCTAAAAAAAGCTGCCACTAAAGGCAGCTAAGGATTACAAGGCTTTTTTTATCTGATCCGTTCCAGTGTCTTCCGCGGGGAAAGAACTTAGTGGTGCGGCAAAACCACGAAGGCAGTCCCGCTGGTTTCCTGGAGCACAAGGAGAAGATATTTCTTCTTTTTCGCCTTCATCGACATAGGCATCGGCATTTAAAACTGCTCCGCCCATGTGTTCAGCATTGTAAGTCACTTGGTACCAGTATAAAATATTGGGATCTTTTGATTCCCCCATCACCGATTTTTCCGATTCGATAGTGGAGGTTTTAACATCGGTCTTGGGGTTGCCCGCGAAAACCACAGAGGTAGCGCCGAGAGTCAGCGACAAAGCGAAGAGAATTTTAGTGAATTTCATAAGATTTGATTTTTGGTTTTGAGATAAAAATTGAATGGCTATTGCAAATCGGAAACGATGCTTTTACAAGCCGTGAACAATTGGATGAACTTATAGTGGATACATAATAACCTGAAATATTTACTGGCATTAACCTGTCAACGAGGTTCTCTAAGAAATTAAATGAACATAATTTTATCACCGTAGAGTATGCAACTTGATCTTCGACGCACGGAGCAATACCTCGCTAACTTTTTGGCTGTCAAAAATCGCTCGCGATTAGTCGCCAATTACAGTTACTGTGCCGAAATCTGTCTTAAAGTTGTACTAGATTAAATCCAATTCAAAGATAATATCGCACGGTGGCCAACAGGTTGAACTTGTTCCGAGTTGGGCTGGTTAGTTTCCGAACTACGCAGATTTTGTTCCCAACCGACCCTACAGCAAAAAGGGCCGCCCTGTGGCAGCCCCAACTGTTAAGACGGCTTAATGGTTAGTGGGCTTTACAAACTGCACTCATCGTAGTTGGGAACGTACCTGACACAGTTGTTGTCGGGTGCTGCGTACCACTCGGCAGTTTACTAGAGGCCGTACTTACAGCTTTAAACTTGAAAACGGTCTTGCGACAGATTTTGAACGACGTTGTGTTTGTTGACATAGTGTTGTTTTGAGTTAATTAGATGCTATAAATATATTGTACAAAGAGAGCGCCAGGGACATTTTGATCCGAAACAGCAGTTTTATGATTCAAAACTATTCCAGTTTCTCTATTTCAAATAGAAGGCCTAATGAAATCCGACTTCACTTCCACTCACCGCATCTTATGGTACGCAACTGGTATCAGTATGTTTATTATTTGGGAGATATCCTGGTTAGAATTTGCGGGTGTTCAAACACACCCTCTTTTATATGTGATCTTTTATGCTCTGGATATATTATTTTTTTCTTTCACCTCCTTCCTTTTTCTGCCCTTTTTATACAAACGAAAATGGCCGTTAATCCTAAAACCGATAGCCGCACTTCTTTTAGTCGTAGTCGCCGCGTTTACTATTCTGGCCGTCAGTTTGGGATATGAAGCTTATCAAGCTGACCAGAAATTTTCATTTCAATTAAATAAAATCTACCTGGCTAAAAATGCCTTTCGTTGCTTTTATGTCTTTATTCTCGGTCTTGCCGACTGGCATTTAAGATATTCCATCGATAAGACAAAGCAAATACAGGCCCAGGAGGTTCTGCTGCTCAGAACACAACAACGGGAAATCCAACTCGAGAATGCGTATCTCCGATCGCAGATTAATCCTCATCTTTTGTTCAACACCTTAAACAGCATATACAATAACATACACCAAAAAGCGCCTGCAGCCGCGGATACAGTTTTCCTGTTGGCTGCTATTATGGATTATTCGCTACAGAATGAAAGACACGATGGGCTGGTCCCTTTGCACGAAGACCTGGAACAACTAGAACGCCTGATAAAACTGAATCAGGAACTCAACGGACTCTCCTCCGTCGTACTCGACATAACAATGGATGCCCCCACGAAAGATATTTTGATTCCTCCACTCCTGCTTACTGACTTCGTTCAAAATGTTTTTAAACATGGGCACCTTTCCCCCATCCAAAAAGCCCAAATAAACATTCAGGCAGTAAACGGTAGTCTTACGTTGGAAACAACGAATAAGATTGCCCCCACAACCAAGTTGGAAAGCAGGGGCACCGGTTTAGCCAACGCGCGTAGACGGCTCGCTCAAAATTATCCCGGCAGATTTGAACTCGACACGCAACAACACGCAGATGAATTTTACTTAAACCTAAAGATTCGCTTATGAATTTATCCTGCCTCGTCATCGACGATCAGTCACACGTAATTGAACTGATAACTTTATACGTAGAACGTACAGAAGGGCTGTCCTTAATCGGGGCAGAAACAGACCCCATTGTCGCATTGCGTCGACTCCAGTCCGCAGAAATACGACCGGACATAGTTTTTCTTGACATAGATATGCCGGGATTGAAAGGAACGACACTGGCCGGGATGATCAAGGACCTCACCGGTATTATTTTCATGACCGCACACAGACAATACGGGCCGGAAGCATTTGAGGTCCATGCTATCGACTATATATTAAAACCTGTTTCATACCCCCGCTTCCTGGAGAGCATTGACAAAGCTCGACAGGCTGTCTCCAATCACCCTAAAACTCGCCAGGACTTTCCCTATTTTTTCGCCCCCGAAAGTGATCGGAACCTGGTCAAAATAGAAAAGGCGAATGTTGTCTACATAGAAGGCTCTAGGAACTATCTTTGGATACACCAGACAAACCAAAAACAACTGAGCCGAGCTTCAATGCAGCAGATGGAAGCCCATTTATCGCAGCCCGACTTTTTCCGAATCCATCGTTCCTATATCATAAACACAGCACAAATTCGCGAAATTGGCGTCGACTTGGTAATCATGTCCAATGGAGAACATTTGCCGATTGGCACAACGTACAGACAAGCGTTTCAGCAATGGATTTCCCAACAAAGACCCTAAAACCTTCGCCATTAAGTTTGGGTTGCTATTGAAAACAATCGACATCGGACCTGGATTGATAGACACGTTTGGTCTGGTTATAGATCCGCATACGGAAGTTGTGTAGCCACAATCCTCAGACATTCACGGGACATTAGGTAATACACGATTAATTCATGAATTCGCTGGTGCTCCATGAAGAACCTGTTGATGTGCATGTGAAACAAATCGATGAACATTTTTTCTCTTCTGGCGTCGGCGCAACCTTCCAATACTTGATGAAAACTTTGAAGCAGACTGGGCAGATAGGCATTGTCTGTTTGAGAGGCCAGAACGTTTGCGGCGGCAAGTCCTTTGTGAATCGTCGCCAGCTCCGCGTAACCCTCTCTGGTTAAATAGTGCTCTTTCCCTAGTGAATGGAATATGGATTGCGTGAGTTTCAGAAAGTCCCCAATCGGAAACACTTGCTGCTGGATGTCAAAGGCCAGCTTCACGCAACAGCGATACTTTTCGAGATCAGTCAATTGTTCACCCAATAAGGAAAGAACGTATTCACTGTCTACGCAGAAATGATTTTCAACGAAATCCATCATCGAAGGGTGATATCGCTCTAGCTCCCGTCGGTAGGTTTTTTGCTGTAGATCGTAAATAATTCCGCTGTCCATTTCCGGACCAAGGATTTGTAGTAACGCCTCCAACAGGTATTGAGAGCAGCGCAATTCTCTTTGTTTTATACGCAAACGCAAATGGTGCCCGTTTTTACCATACCGAACAAAGAACCATTGATCGATCTGGCGACCCGACTCGGTTAGAAACTGCCTTATTTTCCCCGTCAAAAGTTCATCTATCCTTTGGGGATGGCAATAAATTTCCAGGTATAACCACTCGCTCCCCGGCGGAAACCTCCTTTTTACAGGTTCTCCGAACATCTCCCATTTTGCCAGCGGAGGAAATAAGTTTTCCGTATGCGATAGTGCCAAAATAAACTGGCTGTAATAAGTTTTGCCATCAAGGTCCTGTACTGCCCCTTTTTTAGGTATAAAAGCTTCCTCGATCGTCAACCTTCCCACTTTATTCCATTCCAGCCTTAAAATTTCCAGGTCAATGTGAGCCTCCACATCAATACAAAGTTTCTGATCGCCTATCCCGACTTTACAAAAGCGCCCGACGCCAAGGCTTTTTAAATAGCTCCTTAGCACCGGCAGTTCCTCCCTTAGCTTAATCGGTAAACTTGCGGGAGTGAGTGTCCACATCGCCGGAGATAGAATAAGGTTGTCGTACTGTAATCGAGGATAAAATGACAGTCCCGGAACCATTTGTCGTAAATCAAGGCTCAGGTCGGTCTGCAACCCTTGGTATTGTAGGTCACAAAGTAGCCGGAACACGGACAAATCGGATCGGCCATAATTATAGGCTGAGGCAAACCGGGGAATAAGTCTACGATCAAGTCTGGCTGATCGAAGAACCACTTCACCACCACGCACGCTGACCATGATATCGTCAAGGGTCAACGGCTGTTCTGATGTATCATAATCCAGGATACTTAGCTGATAGTCATAAATAGATCGCCGACGATTCACATTATCGACATCGGTTTCAGCAGAGTACCCAATGTCAAAAAACAAGACGTTGGGATTGGCTTTTTGTTCCAGGCCTGCGAGGCTTCGACAGTGTTTGTGTATTTCGTTTATGGAAAGCGTAAAGCGTCCGGCTATAGCGTTTGCCGTACATCCTCCAATGTATTCAACCAACAACAGATCGTCAACTGGCACAACCATCGCCGTCAAGGTGTTGGGCAAAGGCATTGGTTCAAAGGATACATCCCTGGAAATTTTGTCTAACAAAATCGACTGAGGCTGAAACAAGCTCAATTGGCGAGCAACGGATTCGCTTAGCGAAGGCTTCTCCCGATCCCTAAGACGGCGCCCGTTTAGCCTGTGAACCAGGTCGCCCGACTCCCCAGGTTGCTCCAACGCACCGTAACCGATGCCAATTTCCGGGTCCAATGCCACCATAATCGGTACTTCCTGCGCGTCAAATTTAGTTAAGAACCGATCTTTGAAATTTGCCAGCGCAACGGGAAGTTCCGCAAGCGGCTTTAATTGCTGTAAAATCCGAACTGCTTTCGGCAGACACTCCAATAATCGCTTTTCAAGAGCACCACCCAAGTAAGGACGCTCCGACACGAGATAACTGTCACCTATTCCAGTAGTCGCGATACCAATACGGTGAAAATAGTCCTGTCCGATGATATTGGGTGACAGTGATGACCAAAGTAATTGTGCTTGCGTCATTTCTTTGAGTTGTCCCACAGCCTCTTCCGCACTAAATCCACGAGTACACAGAGAGGTGATTATTACTTTGATCTTTACCGGCCAACGACACTCAGACAAAACAAGCAACAATTCTTCGGTGGCGGGAATTTCCTGTAACTCAAATCCATCCGAGTTACGGTAAACGTAGCGAATCGCTCCTCCAACTTTATAATAGGTACTATTAGCAAAAAGCCTTGCGTCCCTTGCAATCAGGTCATTTATTTCAAACGAAAAGGAGTCCTTAGTTGACCAATCGGCGAAGCGGTGTTCCACAACCTCTCCGTCCACCTGTAAAGGCCCAGTTGCGGTTTGTCCTTCAGGCTTCATCAAACCAATACCGGTAAAAGTGCCATAGGGAACCGGACGGTATTTCGCGCGGTTGAAATACTTGTGTATCGTTAATATAGCTTTCTGAGGAAGCTTATCTATTTCAGTAGCAGATACGTCCTTGATCAACGCATAAAAGTCCTGTGAACTTTCCGCAATGGCAGACTTCAGTTTATCCCATGACTCAGCCAATGTAGCGTCGAGAGGGAATAGAGGGACCCGGTAAATAGCGTTAGCAACGATAGCGATTTTTGAAGCAGACATATTCTTTTTAACAAGAGTACAGTCTGCTAGAGGCACACCTAAAATTATGTTCCCAAACTAATATTTGCTGCTCCCAACAATCCACTTCGAACGACAGGCTGGCAGAAGAAATACCAGAGTAACAGCGCCTATGGATGCGACGCCGGTAGTACAATTCCTGCCTTCAACGCATAGACCGCCAGCCCCGCCCGCGTTTTCAAATTCAACTTTTCAAAAAGCGAATCACGGTAGCCGTGCACCGTACGCACCCCAACAAACATCCTCTCGGCAATCTCTTTATACGATAACTCTGTGCAACAGTAACTCAACAATTCAATTTCTCGCTCTGTAACAGGTAGCTTTGGCTTAAAATCGCCAGGCTGCACATTTATGTCCGGATGGTAGTACTGGCCATCCCTTATTGCTCGCAAGGCCTCTTTCAGTTCCTGTGGGCTGCAATCCTTTTTTAAATAACCCTTTGCTCCCAAACGCAGCATTTTCACAATACTGATCTCGTTGTCATACATCGACAATCCCATCACTTTAACCTGCGGATAACGCTGATGCAGCATTTCCATTGTTTGATAGCCATTCATCACCGGCATATTTATGTCCAGGATGAATATTTCAGGCACCTTTTCAGCGAATTTTAGTTTTTGATGCAATTCCTGCCCATTGGCCGCCGTGATTTCCACCGAATAACCCTCCAACCTGCTTATAATAGAGATCATACCCTCCCGGACAAGCTCGTGGTCGTCCACTATGGCTACAGAAGTCATGACAAGATCTGTTTTAGCTTATTAGTAAATACCGTTAACGTTACGCGGGTTCCATGTCCGACCTCGGATTCGAATTCCAGTTTCCCATTTAAAACATCGGCCCGTTCCCGCATATTCGCAAGTCCTAGCCCTTTGTTCCGCCCCATCTGCTCCATTTGGAAACCTTGACCATCGTCTTGGATCACCAACACAAGTCTGGCAGCAAAGTAGGTCAGGGTCACCGTTACAAGACTAGCTTTGGCATGTTGAACAATATTGTAAACCGCTTCCTGCATGATCCGGAATACTAGCAACTCTGTCTCCGCACCCAGCACAGGACATTCAAATGGACAGTCGAATGTCGATTTCAGATTATGAATAGATTGCAAATGGGCCAACTCCTTTCGAATAGCCTCTTCCAGTCCTAGTTCATTAATCATTTGACCGTTGAATAAATGACTCATGTTGCGCAAGTCGTTGATCGTGTTTCCTAATCGGTCGGCTGACTGCTTGATGAGGGTTTTGACCTCCTCTGGCTGCAGCCTGGGAATCGCTTCTTCCCAAAGCAATTTCGTAATCCCCATTACCTGGTTTATATTATCGTGTACCTCTTGGGATATAATTTTCATCGCGTGCTCCTGCATTTCTATTCGCGCTTTTAATAAAACGTTGCTGAATTGATATTCCTTTTCCTTCAATTCTGCTTTGTGTTGTCGAAGTCGCTGTCGGTGAATGATTAAAAAGTTGATCACAATAAAGCAAAACATAATGGCAAGCAACGAACCAAAAACGATGAGCGTTATCATGTGACGATCATACATGGTGGTTATTTTAGCGGTTTAAAATATAGGAACGCAAAAGCAATCGCCAGATAAGTGATCATATTGACCAACCAGATAACCAGGTAAAGGGTGTTCAATGTTTCAAACTTACCCTTCAGCAAAAGCAATTGTAATACAGCCCATATGAAAAAGGTGGCGCACCAAAAAAGTAGCAGGATTGCCGTGAGCCAGAAGTGGATATTCGCAAGCAAGGACCGGCCACCCTTCTCAAGGAACAACTTTCTAAAGTAAAGCAGGCACATTCCGATGATACAAAGTCCGCACAATAGCACCATGTTCGAATTCCACTCAGTCAATGGTTGCAAATAACGCGCATTAAGCACTGCACCGACCGCGCCCAGTCCGGCAAATAAATAACCAAGACCAAATCGTTTGAGGCTTTCTATTTGTGTTGAAAAATAAACTACCAAAATCGACAACATGACGGGGGCATAGAAATGATAGACCGGCATGTTGTTGTGAAACCGGACATCGAAATAAAGAGCAAGCACTTCGGCCAAAAGGGTAACGACGAGAAAAAGGGTAAAAATCCGAAGCGAACTGGACTGATGCTTTAACTGTGCAACTGCCACAGACGTAGTACCAGTCAAAACCGATAGATATAAAACACTTTGCAAAAGTGGGCTCATAGAAACAGTTAAGAATTATTGCAGTTCATCCGAGGACGCCTCTCCGACAGCAACGCACCGGGACGGGCAGGACTGACAAAAATCAAACCCACCGCGGCGACGTAACGGTGGTGGAACATAATTTCCATTTTCGTCCACACCGACAATGACAAGGGTGATCGCATTATCATTAGCGCGGGGCCTAAGCCCCTCCCGGCCAGACAGCATATAGTCCCAATTATGCGCCAGGAAAAACTTAAGGGTTTTAACCTGTTGTCCCATCGGATCATTGAGATACTTGCGTAGTGTATCCGCACTGAACAACAGCGACCGGGTTTCATTCGTATTAACCTGGTAGTCGATACTGTTCAGGTAGCTCCTGATCATTCTATTTGCGCTATCTAACTCCAGAAATCTTGAATAGCCATCTGGGACGTGACCAAAAAAAGGTCCGCGGCGTTGCGTGCCGCCTTCAAAAAAAGGGGTGGCGACTCCGCTTGTCGAAGAAGAAGAAACACTGTCTCCACTCTTTGTGCAGCCAACCATCAGGCAACTGACTACGAATAAGAATAAAAATGAAACGTTTTTCATATAAAAGGTTGCTTTTTTTAAAGTTGTCAAAATCTTACAATAAAAATAAAGTTGATTTGATATCCTTTAGCCCCGTCGTTTGACGGTTTTTGCCATGACATTATCAGATGAGCAAACAAAATGGGCTTTTTGGCGGGATGAAGGAATTTTCGAATTCTACACCTTTACCAACACAATGGCGAACGACCAGTAGCCATGCTCTATTTCGTAATCCAAACCTCAAGACTATGGACATTTTATTAGCTGACTTCGTAGCAACGCTGCAACAAAAAGCGGAAGAACAGATTCAATTAATCGAAGAGTCTGGCCAGTCACCCATAGATGTGTTAAAGGCTTCCATCGATATAACAGAAGCTAATCTGGATGCACTACGTATCTTCTTAATAGACTATGAATTCAAAGACATCGCTGAAGAAATCCTCTATTTCAAAACCCTGTACCCGCAGGTGCTCAGCCGATCAATTTATTATATTTCTATCTTCAATACTGAAATGGGGAAACCCGAAGGTGGCGACGGCGTACTGAAAGCCTACTACGATGAAAAGCTCAAACACATCCACAACTACTTTGTCAGGCATGATGATTTTTACCGGTACTATCGCAGCGGTGCCGACTTCTTCGACCGGCACTACTTTACCAGGGCCGAATCCGACAACCTTATGTTCAAGGAAGAGTACACTTTCGCTATCGATACACGGACCTGTACAACACATAGCTACAAACTGTCAAAAGTCCTCGCCTATGAGCGGTTTGAGAACTATCTTATGCAACAAAAGTTACTGCTGGATACACCTGGAACAAAACCTGCAGCAACAAGTAGTAGTTTCAGATGGACTGGTAGCAAAGTGGCACTCATCGAATTGATCTACGGACTGGTCTATTCGGGCAATATTAATAACGGTGCCCTCCAGATCAAAGATTTTGTTGAATTTGTCGAGCAGGCTTTCAATATCCGCCTAGGCAATTACTCCCGTACCAAGCAGGAAATCTATTCCAGAAAAAACGACCTCTCCTATTTCGACGTTCTGAAAAAAAGGTTTCAGCAGGGTATGGAAGATGCTGACGACCGCTACAATTAAACATCCCAAGTAAAAATATTCTTTCCGAACTCGGTTCACCTTGTGAAAGCCCGCCTGAAATGGCGGGCATTTTTGTGTCCGAAACGGTCGAAAGACCAACCATCGTTCAACAAAAATAAAACGCCATGTTCGACTCAATTAGCTGGTCAGCTTACTTCGGCTTTGTTGCCCTTGCCTTACTGGTCTACTACGTAGGGATCGCCCTGATATTCTACAACCGGGAACTGTTGTCCCTGCTTAACCGTACACCTCCCGCCCCACCTCCCGGCCCTGTACCTGGAGTATCTGTTATGGGGCCAATCCGTGACAGCCACATGCCTATCACTGCCAGACAAGCTCCTCCGAACGAATACACATTTGATCCATCACAAATGGCACCAAGTCGCCCCATGCTGGAAAACGTAATGGAAGAAACCGGCTTTATGATGGAAGGAATCAAAAAGATGCTGGAGGCGACCGGTACGAAAACAAGCCGGGCGGAAATAATGGAAAAGGTCAGCCGGGAAATGGCCCCCTATGCAGCGATCGCCGATCTGCAACAGTTTGAATACCTCATTAACCAATTTGTCATCAAGCAAAGTGCCACTATCTGTCAGGTAGAATTGGACGAAGATGATATGTCGGCCATCTGGAAAAATCTCATCAAAAAAAGCACTACTCTATGAAAAGAAACGCAAACAAACAGCGGCGATGCCTGCTGCGTATGATCTGCTTGCTTGTCCAACTGTTTATCGCCGCACAGATGGCCTATTCCCAGGATGGAAACGCCGGGATACAAGAAGCAACAAGTAAAGTGAAAAGCTACTTCCAGGCCGGCACCAACCTGATGTACGCCATTGGCGCGATTGTCGGACTGGTGGGAGCCGTAAAAGTCTACAACAAATGGAATAGCGGAGATCCCGACACCAGTAAAACTGCAGCCGCATGGTTTGGTAGTTGCATTTTCCTGGTAGTGGTAGCAACCGTCCTCAAAAGCTTCTTCGGTGTTTAACCCTTTCAATACGTTTCCATGCAACAGCAACTAGCCTCAAAATTATTCCAATACATCACGATCAATAATCCAGACCTGCTTTTCAACCTGCAAGCAGACCGGCATGTATCGGTTTACATCCAAGAGAAAATAAGGTCTGTCGAAAAGTTGGTTGAGCAGTTAACGCAGGCAAAGACGCCCGAGTATTTAATCATCGAACAGTGCATGGACGCCCTCACCGATGACCTGCGTCCCTCCCGGTATCTGTACATCAAGAATATACTGGAAACTGAATTTGAGGAAAATGCAATCAGGATGAAAGAAGCAGGCGTGATGACTTACGAAATCTGCAGTCTCATCACCTACTGCGATCCGGTCTTCTCGGCCCTGGAATTTTCTCAGGCAACCGAAGACTCCCAGCCCATCTACAATGCCATCACCGGCAGCATCGCCGAATTCTTCGACGCTTCCGACAAATCCGTGACCAATGGCCTATAACAGTCTTCATAAACTACGGGATAATATCGCTGCCATCCGTATTGCGCTTGCATACCGGCAGGGTACTCCGGTTTTACAAACTGATGCTGGTACATTGTCCAGGTATTCGGGTTTTGGGGGGCTTAAAGCGATCTTGTTACCCCAGGGCAACCTCGAAGATTGGCAAAAGGCCGGCGCTTCCCAAGAAGACCTGAAGCTCCACAGCGGCATTATGGAACTGCGCACGCTCCTGGAGACAGCACTGCCCCCACAGGAGTATAGTAATTGTATGCTTTCTGTCAAAAACAGTGTCTTAACAGCCTTCTATACACCAGCAGAAATACCAGAGGCTATCTACCAAAGCCTTTCCGCTCAGGGATTTCATCCACGAAGGATCTATGAGCCCAGTGCAGGTGCCGGAGTATTTGTCCAAAAAGCCATGCAGTATTTCAGTGGTCAGGAGCAGATCGTAGCGGTTGAAAAGGACCAGCTAACCGGCTTTGTCCTCACCGCGCTTAATAGCCTTCAACCAGACAAAGTTTCAACCCGGATAACAGGATTTGAAGAAACTGGCACAAGCGACAACGGTCGATATGATTTTGTCGTAAGCAATATACCGTTTGGGAATTTCCAGGTCTATGACCCGGATTACCCATCTCAACTAACCGGCAAAATTCATAACTACTTCTTTGCAAAAGGACTTGACAAGCTCGCCGACGGCGGTATACTCGCCTACATCGTAACAGACGCTTTCTTAAACAGTCCTTCTAACCGACCTGCCAGGGAATACGTGTTCAACCAAGCCGATTTGGTAAGCGTGTCAGTTCTGCCGGATAACCTTATGAAAGATACAGGCAATACTGAAGCACCAAGTCATTTGGTAATTGTACAAAAAAACGAGACTAAAACGGCTCTATCCGAAACCGAAGAAAAACTCCTGGAAACAATCGATCTCCAGAATGAATTTGGTCATTATACGCTCAACAGGTATATCGCCGCCAATCCCCAACTGTACATAGGAGATCAGATTAAGCCTGGCACCAATCAATATGGTAACGCCACGCTGGAAACAAGATTCAACGGCGATATCGCCGAAGTCGCCAACAAATTAGCCAGCAAACTGGATACGGATTTTAGTGAGCGTTTGCGTCATAGCAACTTTGTCAACGCGCAGATAAGCGCATTACCCGTAACCCTGGACAGCTCCGCCAGCAAACTTACCTATACCGAAATGCCGGCCTCCACGCCCGTTGAGACTACTGTACAGCTTGGTCTTTTCGATATGATAACCGATACAGTTGTGGGCAGGGCCGCTGCTTACATCACTGAAAAAGACAGACGGGTTGACAGGCGGACAGCCAGAATCATCAGCACTATCGCCACCACTGACAACCCCGAACACGAAACAGCCGTTTTACTCACCGCAAGGGAAGGAAAGAGCAACCGGTATATCTATAAGTTATTCGTTAATGCCCTGGAACTAAAAAGTATCTCTTCAGGATGGCTGAGTGCTGATGGGGTGAAAGAAGAGCTGGCAACTCTTTCGCGCGTACTCCGCGAATTTAGTCATCAGTATATCTACCGTGGTGACCAAACATTAGAGGCCGCTTTTAACCTTTCAGCGCAGCAACCCGATCTCAGCAGTATTTTAAAACCATACTACAAAGATGGTACGCTGGTAGAATTTGAGGGGAAAATTGGCTTAGTTGCTAACTTGGAGGCCTATTCCAGCAGCGCGACTTTTACATCAATACCTGTCGCCACCAACCCGGACCTGCTTCGTCGCTACATCGCCATAAGGGACACCTACCTGGAACTGTTCGACTACGAAAGAGATAATGACCTTTCTCTTACTCACCACAGTCTGCGGGAGCAGTTGAACAAACACTATGATGAGTTTGTACAGCGTTACGGAACGCTGAATAGTCAAAGAAGACAGCTTCAATCAGACAGCGCCTTTGGTTTTACGGTACTGGCCTCTCTGGAACTTAAACAGGGCGATAGCTACCAAAAGGCCGACATCTTTACAGTAAACCTGAACCGCACAGAGATCCAGTTCAGTACCAATAATCCGGTTGAAGCCCTGGGCTATTCGCTGAACAAATTCGGCAAAGTAAATACCCGCTTTATATCTGAGTCACTCGATCAAAGTGAGCAGGAAGCAATCGCCAGCCTCGGCGACCGTATCTATCTGAACCCAGATAGCAACCATTGGGAAACGGCAGATCATTACCTCAGCGGAAACGTCGTCGCGAAACTGCGCACAGGATTGAGAAACCTGGAGCGTGAACCAGACAACATGCAATGGAAGCGAAGCATTGAAGCGCTGCAAAAAGTACAGCCGGAAAAAGTCCCCTATGAACTGTTGGACTTTAATCTCGGTGAACGATGGATACCGGAAGAATTCTACTCCCGTTTTGCTACCCACCTTTTCGAAACGGAAGCAACGGTCAATTATTTCTCTTCGACCGACATGTTCAAAGTCGCAGCCAGTGACAGCAATGCAAAGATCAACAACGAATTCTCCGTAACCCCCAAAAGCGGCAGGTCGACAAATGGTAAAATCCTTTTGGAACATGCCCTGGAAAACACCAACCCCTTTTATACCTACGAAGAAAAAAGAGGAGACAAAATAATTCGTGTACCGGACACTGAAGCTATCCAACTGGCGCACCAAAAGATCGAATCAATTCGCTCCAACTTCCTTACATGGCTTAGCGAACTGCCACAGGACGACAAAGCCTTTCTGGAAACACTGTACAACGAGACCTTTAACTGCTACGTGCTCCGGGAATATGATGGCAGCCATCTAACCTTTCCAGGACTTGACCTGGCGGCTCTTGGTATTACTGATCTGTATCCATCGCAAAAAAATGCTGCGTGGCGACTGATCCAAAACCGCGGTGGCCTGATCGATCATGAAGTCGGGCTTGGAAAGACCCTTACCATGATTGTTGCTTCCCAGGAAATGAAGCGCCTGGGCCTGGTCAATAAACCCGTCATTCTTGCGCTGAACGGAAACGTAGATCAGATAAAGGAAACCTACCGGAAAGCTTACCCCAAGGGACGACTACTGGCGCCTGGCGAAGGTGATATGTCTCCCAAGAAACGGTTGCAAATTTTTCATGCAATTAAAAATAATAATTGGGATTGCATTATCCTTACCCATGACCAGTTTATAAAAATTCCACAATCACTGGAAATCCAGCACGCCATTTTCGTCCAGGAGTTGGAGAACGTAGAACGCGATCTTAACACCATCGGAGTTCTTGGTGGGACTATCTCTAAAAGCATGCGTAAAGGGCTGGAAATTCGGAAGAATAACCTGGCCGGAAAACTAAAAACGATTCTCTACGATATCGAACACCGAAAAGATGCAGGGATAAATTTCAAGGAACTCGGCATCGATCACCTTTTCGTCGATGAATCACACAAATTTAAAAATCTGACGTTCACCACCCGTCATGACCGGGTGGCCGGGCTGGGCAACATGGAAGGCAGCCAGAAAGCGCTCAACCTCCTGTTTGCCGTACGAACGCTGCAGGAAAAGTTTGATAGCGATCTATGCGTGACATTTCTATCCGGCACGCCAATTTCCAATAGCCTGACCGAACTCTACCTGATATTTAAATACCTGCGGCCACGCGAAATGGCAAAACAGCGGATTGAAAATTTTGATGCCTGGGCTGCCGTATACGCACGGAAGACCACGGACTTTGAATTTTCTGTCACTAACGAGATCATTGCCAAAGAACGCTTCCGCCATTTCATTAAGGTACCGGAGCTGGCCTTGTTCTACAACGAGATCACCGACTACAAAACGGCAGAACATATCAAACTTGATCGCCCTGTAATCGAGGAAGAATTGGTGAATATAAAACCCACTCCCGACCAGCAGGCATTTATCAAAAAGCTGATGACTTTCGCCAAAACCGGGGACGCTACGCTGTTGGACCGGCCGCGGTTATCTGAATCGGAGGATAAAGCCAAAATGCTTATTGCGACTAACTACGCTAAGAAGATGGCGGCAGATATGCGGCTGATCAGTCCCGACTATGAAGACCATCCCAATCATAAAGTCAATATCTGCGCTGCAAATGTCGCACGCTGGTATTTTCTTTCTACGAAACAAAAAGGAACACAAATTATTTTTTGTGACATCGGGACACCCAAAAACGAAGAGTTTGATTTATACAATGCCTTAAAACAAAAACTCGTAGCGGATTATAGCATCCCGCCAGAGGAGATCACCTTTATCCATGACTGGAGCCGGGCCCAAAAGCCTATGCTGTTCAAAAAGATGAACAGCGGAAACATCCGAATTCTTATGGGCAGCACCGAAAAAGCAGGCACGGGCCTGAACGTGCAGGAACGGGTGGTGGCAATGCATCACATCGACATCCCCTGGAAGCCCTCAGAGCTCGATCAACGCAATGGAAGAGGCGCAAGACAGGGGAACGTTATTGCCAAACAATTTTACAACAACAAGGTGATGAACTATATCTACGCGGTTGAGCAAAGCCTTGACAATTACAAGTTCAACTTGCTCAAGAATAAACAGCTCTTTATTTCCCAGATGAAAAACAATGAATTGAATGTGAGAAGCATTGACGAAGGTGCCATTGATGAAAAAAGCGGGATGAACTTTTCTGAATATATCGCAATACTCTCCGGTGACACATCCCTGTTGGAAAAGTCAAAGCTGGAAAAAAAGATCGCCGTCCTGGAAAGCCTAAAAACAGCCTATCACAGAGAGCAAACACGCACACGCTGGAGTTTGGAGCACACCGAGCGTGAAAGCACAAGCTTTAACGACTGGATTGCTAAGCTTACTAAAGATGAAACTGCTTACCGTAACGTACTGCAGCACGACAAAGACGGATCAAAGCTTAATCCCATCAGCTTGATTGGCGCAACAGGGAATGACGCCGAATCAATCGGAAAACAGGTGCTTCACCTATACCGTGATTGGCGGCCATCACCCGGAAGCAAAGAAAATTCCATGCAGATTGGGTCGCTCTACGGTTTTACCCTTTTCATAAAAAGGCACGAAGAATATGTGGTAAAAGATGATCACTATACCGGAGATCGTCAGGCCGTGAATACATTCTATGCGGAATGGCTGGGAACCGGAATCAAATACACGTACAACTCAGGACATCCCAATACCGACAACCCGAAACTCGCCGCAAGACATTTTCTTAACGCCATAGACCGGGTGAGCAGTATCAGGGAACAATACGAGAAAAAACTACTCGAAAATAACCAGCAGATACTTGCGCTGACAACCATTCTATCCAAGCCATTTGACCAAGAGCAAAAACTAAAAGAGTTGAAAGAAGAGTTGGCTTCACTTGAGCGACAAATCATCATACAGATCAAGGAAAACAAGATCAGGGAGGAAACCCTCGAAGCAGCAAACCCTGAATCCCTTCCCGAACCGCCGTTGGCCGATAACCACAGCACTACGCAGGAAGTGGACATTCCTGCACAAACCATCTTTCAGCGGGACACCATGTCACGTAAGCGACTCGAATTGCCTGCCAGCACTAACCAGCTAAAAGTAGCACGCTGACTGGTGGATGAACATTAATAATTCAAAATGACAGCATAAATGAGCAACAGCGTATACCAGATCAACAAAGGAATTAACAAGGCTATTGAATTCAAAGGTTTAAAGGCACAGTATATCGCGTATCTCGCGATCGGGCTCCTGTTCCTGCTAATTGCCTTCGCCATCCTATTCATATGCGGCGTCCCGGTCTATATCTGCCTGCCACTGACTGGCGCAGCGGGAGCCGCTTTATTTACCTGGGTTTACCGGTATAGTCACAAATATGGAACCTACGGGTTGATGAAAGAAGGTGCTTACAGAAATACACCGGTAGTCATCCGCTGCCGTAACCAACGACCATTTTTTAAGAAAAGGAAAAAATAAATACTATGGGACTTGTCATGTTAACTCTTGCCGTGCTGGTGGTAGCGGCCCTGCTCCTTCAACTAAAGGAGTATAAAGAAGACGGTAAAAGCCTGGAAAAGATCATTCCAGTATATAAAATCGAACGCGACGCATTGTTATCCAAACAAGGGGATATCAGCATCGTCTTTTCCTTGAGACTGCCAGAAATATTCACCCTCAGCAATGAAGAATATGAGGCGCTGCATCAGGTATGGATCAAAGCTATCAAGGTACTGCCAAAACACTCCATCCTTCACAAACAGGATTGGTTTACGCAAACCGGGCACCGTGGAGACTTTCTGCGCGATGAACAAAGCTTCTTATCCAGGAGCAGTGAACGCTTCTTCCACGAAAGGCCCTTCCTTGATCACGAGTGCTACCTGGTTATCACAAAGAAACCAGCCGGACGAAAACTATCCAGCTCGGTGTTGAACAACCTTATGCGTAGTTCCCTTGTCAGCGATGCCTCCATCAGCGAAAAACTTTTCGAGGAATTTATGGATACCGTCGGCCAGTTCGAGCGCATCCTTTCTGACAGCGGTTTTGTTACGCTGAAGCGGATAAAAGAGGCTGAACTAACAGGTACTGAGCATACAGCCGGCTTACTGGAACGATATCTTTTCCTGCAAAATTCGCAAGAGCATCCACAGATAACCGACATTGAATTTAAACCGGCTTTTAAAATCGGCTCCAATCATTGCCAGCTTTTTACACTTGCTGACGCTGAAGACCTACCTCCCCTCTGTGGCTCCCGGATTAATTTTGAAAAATATTCAACCGACAAAACTAAATTCTCCATTGGTTTTCCGGCAACACTGGGGCTCCTTTTGCCTTGCAACCATATCTATAACCAATACATATTTGTCGGAGATGCCCAGCAGACCATCAAAAAACTGGAAAGCAAACGACTTCGACTACAATCATTATCTGCTTATTCCAGGGAGAATGCCATTTCCAGGGATGCCACCAGCGCTTTCCTAAATGAAGCGATTGGCGACCAACGGTTCCCGGTTAAGGCCCACTTTAATATCCTGGTGTGGACCGACAATCCCGCTGAACTAAAAGACCTGCGTAACCAGGCCTCCTCCGCTCTTGCCCAGCTGGATGCGCTGCCCCGCCAAGAGACGAAGGGCGCCGCCCCGATCTGGTGGGCCGGTCTGCCGGGCAACGAAGCCGAATTTCCTGAAAACGATTGCTTTGACACGTTTGCCGAACAAGCTTGCTGCTTTTTAAATATGGAAACGAATTACCGCTCCTCGATCAGTCCTGTGGGTGTAAGACTGGGAGACAGATTAAGTGGACGACCGGTTAATGTTGACCTTTCAGATGAACCGATGAAAATGGGTGTCATCACGAACCGGAACAAGTTCATCCTGGGTCCATCCGGGAGCGGTAAAAGCTTCTTCACCAATCACATGGTCCGCAGCTATTATGAGCAGGGCACGCATGTTGTCCTCGTGGACGTAGGCCATTCCTACCGCGGACTGTGTGACATGGTGAAAGGCTATTATTTCACGTATTCGGAAAAAGATCCGATACGCTTTAATCCTTTCTATATCGCAGAAGGCGACGCCCTCGATACGGAAAAAAAAGAAAGCATCAAGACACTGTTGCTTGCGCTATGGAAAAAAGACACAGAAATATTCAAGCGCAGTGAATATGTCGCACTCTCCAACGCGCTTACGCTTTATTACGAGCATCTGGAAAACAACGACACGCTTTTTGCCAGCTTCAATACCTTCTACGAGTTCCTACAAAAAGAGTTCGTGGAAGTGCTGCAAGCGGACAGGGTAAAAGAAAAGGACTTCGACATCGAGAATTTTCTATATGTCCTCCGCCCTTATTACAAAGGTGGAGAGTTTGATTACCTGCTCAATGCCACCGAGAACCTGGAACTGCTGCAAGAACGCTTCATTGTTTTTGAACTGGACAACATCAAAGACCATCCGATTCTTTTCCCAGTTGTCACGATCATCATCATGGAAGTCTTTATCTCCAAAATGCGGAAGCTAAAGGGCGTTCGAAAAATGATCCTCATTGAGGAAGCCTGGAAAGCAATTGCCAAAGAAGGGATGGCTGAATACATCAAATACCTGTTTAAAACCGTCCGGAAGTTCTTTGGTGAGGCGATCGTTGTGACGCAAGAAGTGGAAGACATTATTAGCTCCCCGGTCGTAAAGCAAGCGATCATTAACAACAGCGATTGCAAAATCTTGTTGGATCAATCCAAATACCAGAACAAGTTTGCCCAAATACAAGAACTGCTCGGGCTCACAGAGAAAGAAAAAACGCTTATTCTCTCCATCAACAAGGCCAATGATCCCACGCGCAAATACAAAGAAGTGTTCATCGGCCTGGGTAATCAACTATCGCGTGTGTACCGCACCGAGGTTTCACTGGAAGAATACCTGGCCTATACAACCGAAGAAGCGGAAAAACTGAAAGTTCAACAGTACGCCGCCCGTTTTGGTGGCGACATAAAAAAAGGCATTTCCGCATTGGCAGCCGACATAAGAGCCGCCTGAACACCTGTTTACAAGGACCGGACCTTAAATACAGGGATGATTAATAGTTAAATACCATTTGAAAAACCAAAAAAACAGATTGTTATGAAACACGCAAGTATGCTCGCAGCATCAGCCATCATTTTATTTGGCTCCTGCGCCAAAGAACGCACCCCCGAACAAACTCGCCCGGCAATGGTTAACGGCTCACCCCAGACCACCGTTGCGACAACGACATTGAAGATGGAAAACTCCCACATCTCCTTACCCAAAGGGACCACAGTTACCCGGTCAGCTGACGGGTTGGAACTGCAGTTCAGCCTGCCGGAGGGCTATATCTTCCTGACCGACCAACCCATCGAACAACAGGGCGTGCAAGGCGCCGCCGAAAGAACGCTGCCCGTGGGCATCGCAACATACAAGTGCCACTGCTCTTCTACCGCTGGCTCCAATTGCATGGTTTTTTATCAGGACGACGCCGGCGGTTTCGGTTGTATGCACAAAAGCTGCAGCGGCACGTGCACCGGTGGCTTTACCGCTAACGGACGTACCGTCTTGGGTGTCCTGGATCAAACTAACAATACCCTTGAAAGTCGGATTAATAACCAGTTTACCCCGGTAACACTCGACAGCCTGGGATGGAATACTTTCTTCAGTGATCAAGGCGTACAAAACAAAATCAGCCAGGCTTATGCTCAGCTATACAGACACACCGCAAAACCCAACTTCGACGCCTTGGAATCGAATGTTCAATTACGACAGAAATATGTACACCAGAAAGTGCAGCTATATGGTGTCGTCTTCTACCTGCTTGTTCCGGCTTCGGATGCGGCACTTCGCACCGAAAACACCTACGAACCGGCAGGCGCAACCTGCTCCTGCACAGGTGTCGCAGGAACTTGCATCAAAAAAAGTAAAGGCTTCCTGGGATACCGTATTTACTGGTGCCAGGGCTCCTGCAATAGCTGCGCCCTTTCTGTAGACTAATGGACATACCGGGCAGCGTGATGATCCGGTAACATAGCACTGCCCGGTATTAATAATAATTATAACAAACGTCACTAAAAGCGACAACTATGAAAAAATACACACTCATCCTATTTTTTGCACTGACCACAGTATTTACGCTCGCTCCCACCAAACAAAGTCATGCTATCATCTGGAAAGTGGTGACCGAAGCGGCAAAGAAGGTGTTACGGGCGATCGATCTGCGCATTCAAAAATTACAAAACAAAACGATTGGCTTGCAGAATACGCAGAAAGAAATAGAGAATGTGTTCAGTAAACTTAAGCTGAAGGAGATTTCGAACTGGGCGGAAAAACAGCGTGAGCAATACCAACGCTACTACGATGAACTAAAAAAAGTAAAAACGGCAATCAGCACCTATCAACGTGTCCGGCAAATCATCGAACGGCAATTACAACTCGTGGCAGAATACAAACGCTTTTACGGCCTGTTCAAAAACGATAAGCATTTCTCCAAAACAGAGATCGAATATATGTATAACGTGTATAATGGCATGCTGGAGGAAAGTGCGAGGAACTTGGATCAATTGCTGCTGGCCATTAATACCCTCTCCACGCAGATGTCAGATGGGAAACGGTTGGAATTGATCGCAGACGCGGCGGATAAAATAGACGACAACCTGAGTGACCTACGAAAATTCAATACACAAAATGCGCGGATCAGTCTTCAACGTAGTAAAGACCTCGCCGAAGTAAAGATGGTCAAAGCTTTATATGGCCTGTAAAAAATCACACTTTGTAATACACCAACCAATGAATATGCTCAACATGATTAAAGTATTTGCACTCCTGCTTGCCAGTACACTGTTAGTGCCCTACGCTCCGGCAAAGGCACAGAGCCAGAAACAAAAGATGATCAACAACCTGCTCACGCAGATCGGCCTTTTTCAAACATTCATGAGCAAGGCCAGGAAAGGTTATAAAATAGTAGGCGACGGAATTCACCTGATAAAAGATATTAAACACGGAGAATTCAGTCTGCACCAACATTATTTCAGTTCCCTTGAAACGGTCAATCCGCAGATCAGAAAATATGCGAAGGTAACAGCCATTATCCGGTACGAATACGAGATACTGGAAATGCAGCGAAAAATAACCCGGTTCGTCAATGGGAGCCGCCTTTACTCTGCCGGTGAAATCACTTACGTCAACCAAGTCTTTGATCGTCTTTTGGAACAAACCTCCCGGAACATGGAAGAGTTGGCAATGATCGTCAAGGATGGCGACGTCAAGATGAGCGATGACGAGCGGATCAGGCGAATCGATCAACTCTACCTGAGCGTTCAGAACGACCAGCGATTTAGTCAACATTTCGCGACCAACGTAAGAGGATTGGGACTGAACCGGACTGTATCACACGCCGAGTCACAGCGACTCAAGGAGCTTTACAAAAATTAATCTTAAAAAAAATCAGCTCATGAAAACGTTCATGAAAATTATCCTCGCTCTGTTCGTCTTCCTTATGGGCCTTGCACCACTAACAACGACTGGCCAGACACACGAAGCAATGCAACTGGCACTGAACATTAAAAAGCTTGACCAGTTGCGGAAGATCCTTAGAAACATGTACGACAGCTACAAGATTATAACCGATGGTTATAACCGGGTGCAAGGTGTTGTCAGTGGTAACTACAAATTACACCAGGTCTTCCTGGACGGACTATACCAGGTCAACCCGTCGGTCAAAAACTACAAACGGGTTGGCGATATCATCGTTTACCAGGGACAAATCATAAAAGAATATAAACGAGCCTACAACCGATTTAAAGAAAGTGGTGCCTTCGGTCCGCAGGAAATTGCCTACATGGGCGAGGTCTACGCAAACCTCCTGGACCAGAGCCTGAAAAACCTGGACGAATTATCCATGATCCTGATGTCAGGAACACTGCGCATGAGTGACGATGAACGACTGACCGCAGTCGACCGGATACACCGGGAGATGCTGGATAAATTAGCCTTCCTACGTGCCTTTAATAATAAAACAAGCATACTCGCCCTGCAGCGCCAACGTCAGAAGCAAGACATCGAGCGGGTGCAGCGCCTCTATGATATAAAACCCTAAACGATATGAAACGACTTGCTTTATTTACTACGGCAACCGCCGTAGCGGCCCTCCTTTTGCCACAGATAAGCTATGCACAGGGAGTGGCGGATAGCATCAAAGGGATGCACGGGGTGCTGGAACGACTCTTCGATGAAATGATCCCCAAATGTGACCGGCTGATTGATGTTGCCCGTGCACTGGCAGGATTTGGTGCCACCTGGTATATAGCCTACCGGGTCTGGAAACACATCGCCAATGCTGAACCGATCGATTTCTATCCTTTGTTTCGCCCTTTTGCCTTGGGACTGGTCATTGTTTTATACATGCCAATGTTGGGTTTGATGAACAGCGTTCTCAAACCGACCGTTACCGCCACCGAGGAAATGGTAGAAGATTCCGACAAAGCAATCGCTGCCCTCCTGAAACAAAAAGAAGAAGCACTCAAAACAACTGTAGAGTGGAAAGCCTATGTTGGAGCGGACGGCGAAGGAGATCGAGACGAATGGTATAAATACACCCACCCCGGTGAAGATCCTGGTGACGAAGGGTTCTTCGAAGGAATCGGAAACGATGTACGCTTTGCCATGAGCAAGATGTACTACAATTTTAAAAATTCCGTCAAACAGTGGATGAGTGAGGTCTTGCAGGTACTTTTCCAGGCGGCTTCACTGTGTATAGACACCCTGAGAACTTTCCAGTTGGTCGTACTGGCAATGCTAGGCCCACTGGTGCTTGGTTTTTCGGTATTTGACGGTTTTCAAACAAGCCTGGTATCGTGGCTGGCCCGCTACATCAATATCTTCCTTTGGCTCCCGGTAGCCAATCTGTTCGGCGCGATCATCGGTACCATCCAGGAAAACATGCTCAAACTTGACCTGGAGCAGATCAATGACAACGGCGGTACATTTTTCAGCGCTACCGATACAGCCTACCTCATTTTTATGATCATCGCCATTGTCGGGTATTTCACCGTACCGACTGTAGCCGGTTACATCGTCCAGTCTAGCGGACAAAACACCATGGCCCAAAAGATAAACACCATACTCACCGGCTCACCCGGCGGCGGTGGTGGCATCGTGGGCGGCGTTGCCTCACGGGCCAGTCAGGCCGCCGGTAATATCGCTGGAATCCCCGGCAACATTTTCCAGGGTTACACCGGTGCGTCAGTCGCCCATGAAACCGGCCGCAGTGCAGGCCATGCCGCCGGCTACCTGGCAGACAAAATCGCCGGGAATAAACCAGATGCAAAAGCCTAACAAAACTACCATACCATGTTTCGACAATTAAAAAATATCGAATCTGCTTTCAAACATATAAAGTTGTTTTCTGTGATCATGATCCTGGCTAACGTTGCCATATCCGGGTTCGCCATTTTTTTCAGCTTCCAGTCCATGAACCAGGCACAGCAACGAATCTACATTTTAAGCAACGGCAAACTACTGGAAGCCGTGGAAGGAAACCGCAAGGACAACATCACGGTCGAGATCCGTGATCACCTTCGGATGTTCCACCACTACTTTTTCACATTAGACCCGGATGAAAAAGTAATACAGACAAATCTTGGCAAGGCGCTTTACCTATGCGATGCATCTGCCAAAAAACAATACGATAACCTCAAGGAGAACGGCTACTACAGCAATATTATTTCTGGCAATGTGTCCCAGCGAATAGAAGTGGATAGCATTTCGGTGAACATCAATCAACGGCCATATTCATTCCGCTTCTATGGCAAAATAAGAATCATCCGGCCCTCATCCATCGTCTTGCGGAACCTGGTGACCGAAGGGTTGATCAGAGACGGGTTACAACCATCCGATAACAACCCGCATGGCTATATGATTGAGCGATGGTCAACACTGGAAAACAAAGACCTCAAAGTGGAAAGCCGGTAATCCAATGATAATACTCAAAAACTTAAACATTATGTTCGGACTCTTCAAAAAAAGAAAAAAAGGCTGGCAGCCTGTCGATAGCCCAGGGCTTACAGATGCTGCTGCCCAAAAGGGGGCTAGTATCATCATCAGTGTTCAGCAAAAATGGGCATCCGGTATGAACAAGTTGACCCGTCACTGGACCAGCCCGCAGAAAAAGATAGCCCTCGTTTCCTTTTGTTTGTTGTTGGGTGCGCACAGCGGCATCGCACTTTATCAGGCATTCAATCCCAAACCAGCCAAAAAAACAGTTATCCCCGTAACCCGGATTAAACCGCCCCTGCTGCAGGATAACAAGACCAGCATACCAACTTTCAATGACCCCGCCTACCGACGGGTAAAAGAAATCCACGCCTACCTGGACAGCTTGAAAGGCTCAACTTCTGGTCGTGCGAAGTACGATAGTCTCATCCAACAGCGGCCGGGTCTGATGGATACTATCATAATGATTGAAAACTTTTATCAAACCTCCAACTAAACTCAAAAGAAATGAAAGCTTACACTCCCAATTTTTTGCGCAAACGCAAAATGATGACCGTGCTACCAGTTATCATTCTCCCTTTTATTACACTGTTGTTCTGGGCCGGTGGTGGTGGAACCGGTCATGCGGCACCAACCGATACGACGAGGAATATGGGCATGAATACGGAACTACCAGACGCCCGTTTGAAAGAAACGGCGACAGATAAACTATCATTATACCAGCAGGCGCTCAAAGACTCCCTGGCTTTGGCAGAAGAAAAAAGAGCGGACCCCTATGCCAATTGGGAAGAGGCCACGGACACCATGACAGAAGCCGATTCGGTTACTCTTCCCGAAGATTGGCTCCATGCGTCAGATCCCTACCACGTAAAACACAGTGGTCGTGACAATAGCGAACAACGGGTGCGGCAACGGCTGGCCGATCTTCAAAGAAGTATTACTGAGGAACCAGTATCACAGCAGGCCACGACGCAACCCGATCATTCAGAAGAGCTGGCCCGCCTGGAACAGCTCATGCAACAGATGCAGCAATCCAATACCATTAACGATGCCCAGACCGATCCGGAACTTACCCAATTAAACGGCATGCTGGAAAAAATAATAGATATCCAACATCCTGAAAGAGCGAAAGAAAAACTACGCCAGCAGTCCGCGACCAACAAAGGCATCGTGTACCCTGTCAGCACAGAGGCACCAGATGTCAAGGCTGACTTATTACAGGCAGGCGAGCAACCAGCCGGAACCCCTGGCAATCGTTTCTTCGAGGAAATAACCAACCTCTCTCCACAATCTGATAACGAAGCAATTCCCGTCGTAGTTCACGAAACACAAACGCTCGTCATGGGAGCCACTATCAAACTGCGCCTTTTGCAAGACGTGTATATCAACGGAGTCAAGTTACCTAAAGGCAATTTCATTTTTGGCACCTGTGCAATCGAAGGAGAACGCCTGACAGCTACGATTAAAAATTTCCGGTACAATAATGCGCTATTCCCCGTCAACTTAACCATGTTCGATATGGATGGCATTGAAGGTATTCGTATTCCGGGGGCGATAACCCGCGACGTTACCAAACAAGGGCTGGATCAGACTATCCAGGGACTGGAATTATACAACATGGACCCCTCTATCGGCGCGCAAGCAGCCAGTGCCGGTGTAGCCACGGCAAAATCCCTGCTGAGTAAAAAAACGAAACTGGTAAAAGCCACCGTTAGGGCAGGCTACCCTCTACTACTAATGGATATTAACAAACGAAATCAATAATTAAACCCTTAAAACTTTCAAGTTATGCAGAAACTACTCTTATCCCTACTGGTCGCAATGACCTTCGCCGTGCGAGCATTCGCGCAATCCGCACCGAGTTCCAAAGAATTCGAGCCTCAAGCCTTGATCACGCCTTATTCGCTCAAAGTGGGCTTCTATAAAACAACCGTACTGGTATTTCCATCACCCATTAATGCAAATGGTATTGACCGGGGCAGCGCTGACATCATTGCCAAACCGGTCCCAGGCGTCGAAAACATTTTGAAAGTGAAAGCGACCCGTGACAGCTTCCCGCAAACTAATCTCACGGTGGTGACGACAGATGGTAAGCTTTACGCCTTCACAGTCGATTTTTCCTCGACTCCTCCCGATCAGCCGGTAGACATTAGCAAACAACAATTGCAGGAAGAAAAATTAGCACTTTTCAAAAATAAGGTCCTGAATGACGAACAAATTATGAACCTGACTAAGGCAGTCGCCAACGAAAGACCCTTCCTTAACAAGAAGACCGCCTCTTTTAAAATGAGGTTAGCACTGAGAGGCATCTATACCTGCGAGGACGTCCTTTGCTACCGTTTTGAACTCAAAAATAACAGCACCCTTGATTATACGGTCGATTTTCCCCGTTTCTACATCAGGGATAAAAAACGAGTGAAGCGCACGGCACAACAAGAAGATGAAATCGTACCGGTCCACATCTATTATGAAACCGGGAAGACTACACGAGGGAAGAACAAGCAAACAATGGTAGTTGCCTTTTCAAAATTCACGATTGCCGACAAAAAGAATTTTGTCGTCCAACTATTTGAAAAAGGTGGTGACCGGTATCTAAACATCAAAATAGACGGGACTGAAATCATAAAAGCGAGAAAACTTCCGGTAGCCAAGCTCCAGGAATAACCCATCCCATTGCTTCATCAATAAACACCTCAACCATGGAAAGTCTGTTGGAAAGAGACCTGGAAATGCTCAAAAAGCAAGAAGAGAAGTTCGTAAACATCTTTGGAAACCAGACACTATATGACCGCGGCTTTCAGGTATATAAACTGAAGCTGTTGGCCGAAATAGCTGTGAAGCACACACAATTCACAACACCTGAAGACAAAATGTTACTCGAAATGATCCGGGTCGAAAGCCGACGATTGGAAAAACAGGTATACCCTAACATCGCTCGGCGGTTGTTGCAACGAGCTAAACTGCGCTTCTGGGATATTCCACGACTTCTTCGTAAGGAAGCGTTGACTCAGACGGCTACGAGCGAAAACCTTTACAACCTGGCCAGAAGCAGTCAATCCTACAGATCTGCTGACAACTTGAACTCACTGGATAAAAGAACCACCAGCCTTGACAACGACAAAAAAGAAACAAAGCTGCAAGTTGCAAAGCTAGAGACCTCGCCAACGGTGAAATCCGTCCAACAGGAACAGCGCCGACCACGCCAGCGTGCTCCGCAGAATACGGGCAGAAGAATACCCAGAACGTAGCTACCAATGCAATTAAAAACAATTCAATCAACTTAAAAATTTTGAATCATGAACGAAGAAAATTTCGAGTACCTGCAAAAGCGGGTCTTCTATACCGGTTTCGGTAACAACCTTGACGCGCAGTTAAAAACGCAAATGGACAAAGGCGATTCCTCCTTTACCTTGGTTCACAACACACAGATTGGCAAAGACCAGGTGGCGGCGACCCTTCATTTTTCAAAAAGCGATCGTAGCGATAATTATTTCTTCAACCGCTATGATATGCTGATCGTTAAGGAAGGGAAAGAAAACCCGCTTACACAGTCCTTTGAAATCAGGTACAACAACAATATGACTTTTAAACAGGCATATAATCTCATGAACGGAAGATCGGTCTTTAAGACCTTCCACAAAAACGTCAATGAGGGAACGGAGGAAAAACCGAACTGGCAGCCCAAGGGAGAAACTTATGTTGCATGGCGTAAACTCGACCCGGAGAACATCGACGATAGAGGTAATATGAAGTATAAGCAATTTACGGAGGGTTATGGCTTCGATCTCCAAAAAGCCCTCGCCGAATACCCTCATCCAATCAAAGAGTTGGAAGCACCTGAAACCAAAGAGCGTCTGATCCAATCCCTTCAAGATGGCAACAAACAAAGTGTTACTGTTAGCATCGACGGTACGGAGTTAACACGTTTCATCGACGCTGACCCGCAAAAAGGCATCAGCACATACAAAAGCTATGACCAAGAGGTAAGCGAAGAACAGAAACAATACTGGAAAGAGAAAAAAGAAGCAGCAAAGGAAAAGCCTGCAGAAAATAGTCAAAGCGCCGGCAGCACCAAAGAAATCGTTGACGAAGCTAAAAAAAAAGCCCAGATGAAACAGAGTTCGGGGAAACCCCGTAAACGAACACCGGTGAAAGAGGGACAAGGTAAAGGGGTAAAAAGATAAACCGATAGCATGAATCAGGAAAATCTCGAATCGCTCTATCAACAACTCGCAGCGGCCGGTTTTGGCGTCCAGCTAAACGACAAGTTAAGAGATACCATAGGTATCAAAAGAAAGTGCTTCGGGCTTTCTTTTGGACAAATGTACCCGGTAACCGGGTCAGTGCCTGGTAATCCTGAAACGCACGACGTGATGCTTTTTGAGCTCTACTTTAACCAAGAAGCACTACCAGGCACTTACTCCTTTGAGTGTATTAATGCCAAACTTTATCTAGCCGGCCATCCGGTCGCCTTTTCTCGATGGGTTGACCCTTCTTCCGGACCAATTGACCAACTGTACAAAGAAATGAAAGAGGATTTCCAACACCTGCTCGCTACCCAGAAAAGAACGAGCAACCCAAAACGGCAGCGCAAGTCTGTCAGCAACCGCTCGGTACCGAATGAAAAAGTCAAAATGCATTCGGGCAAACGAGGTTAATTGATACACACTAACCGTACAAACTAATGATATGACCGAGAAGCAAATTAAAAAACTACTTGACGATCTCAGCAAAGGCCGCAACGGTCATCATGTGATCAAACGGCCTTTATCGCAAAACATCTATTTTGGCAAATTGTGGTCTTCCCCTGCGTCAGAAGATACAACCGACTTGGGCGGGCGGTACTATTATTTTATACAAGATAAGCACGGAACCTACACTGGCTTGGTCCAGGTGGAAGAGCATAATCTGAGCTGGTACTTCGATAGCTCGCTGAAGAACACAAACGTTATTACGGAAGCTTTAAGAGACTGTATCCTACCTCACATCCTGCAACAAAAGCAACTCCAAAGACTGATTCTTACAAAAAACGATTCATCTGAACGTATTTTTCAACATAATCTCAAGCTTGCCCTTGCTGCTGGTTTTAAAGTAAGCAGTCAGGACCAAAGTATGGCACGACTCGTTGCCTATGCCAGCGACCGGCCTGCTGTTCCTTATATCACTGGAGTCAACACTCCCTTTTCACCGAACCAAAGGGAACACTATCAAAGTAAACTAGCAGAAATCTCAGTAGAACTACAACAAACCAGGGATATCGCATCCCTTCAGTTAGGCGACCTGGAGCTTGCCGAGGATATCGGAGACATGATTACCCGTCTAAACGAGGTAATGCATAACCTTTTCCACCGGCATATATCCTCAGATGGATACGGGCAATAATTCGCTTATCTCATTGCCACAAAGAAAGACAAATACTGGCTATATTTTTGTATTGGAACGATAGCAGGAAAGTTCAATGATCCGGTCACTATATCTTTAAAACGATGATCCCGAAACTTGGCAGAAAAATACACCTACTAATCGCGGTTACGACCGCAACTACACTGTCAGTCTTTACTCCCAGTTGGAGCCAAACGCAGGAACCAACTGTATTCAAAACGTTCTATAAAACCGGGACGATAAAATCCGTCAAACGGCAAGGAGTCTTTAATGGCTGCGGTGTGCCCATTGCGACTGATAGCAGTTTTGATCGACACGGAATGCTCTATCTTACCGTCACGTATATCCACATACAACAAGGAACAGAAGGTTGCCACGACATTCAAACTTTTGAAAGACGGAGAAAATACAATGACGCCGGAAACTGTATTGCGACCACATTTTTCAAATATTATTATGAACAAAACCCGCAGCGCTCAAACCGGCAAGAATTTACGAAAGCTACAGCGGTAGCAAGCAAAAAGTAAAACTTCGAAAAACCTGTTGGGTACTATTTTAGTTGGCAAATGCATCTTTAGAAAAAATGGTAGCAACAAAAAAAACGATGAAGAAAACCACGGTGGACATGGTATTGCTGGAGCTGGACCCCGAATTTGGAAAACTAAAACTCGGTATGGGACAGGAATTTTATCTGTTTCAAACTCAGCTGCATGTCAATAGTACACCGCTACGCGATCCAAGCCTTATAGCCGTGGACACCCTGCGCCTTACAGATACGAGCCTGGAATACGCAGTCAACCGGCAAAGTAAAACTATTCATTTCCCGAGCGACGAACTATTTGCAGCCACCCACTTCATGGCCAAATTTCTCGAAACCCTGTTTCTCAATCGCATTACAGTAACGGGTAACTTCAACGATTACGTGTACATATTGCTTGAGGAAGACGGCTTTTCCTTACGACTAGTCAACCAGCCTCAAAATAAACGCATCATACTGACCACCAGCAAACGCCACGGAAATTTCTTCGTGCAGCGATTCCCGGAACCTTCCAGGAGACTCGGGCTGCTTTCCTGCGATATTGCGGAAAAAAGCCGAGCACTTGAAATATCCTGCGATGGCATGGACCGCTATCATCCTTTTACAATCGAACAGGAATTTAACTACACGTGGGAATTAGATCTCCAGCCAGCTTTTTCAGAAACGGTTATCAACCTCATCCGCTCAGGCATTGCCTTCGGCCTTCATCGAACCGGGTAACCTCGTTACTAATTTCATTACCCAATAGTGCCCAAACACAGCAACCTACTGTAACCCGAGTAAAAAGAGATTTACACTCATTCATAACAACAGGCATAAACCTTATAAATCAACAAGGCTTTCACCTGTAGGAAATACCAGTCATTATTTTGAAATTTGGCAGGTAAATAAATAGCGTCTCCTATCGCCAACAGTCATGATAGCACGAAGGACTATGCTTATTTCCGTGAGTACACAGTTTAGTTTAACTTATTTTGCTACAACCTTCCTGAAGTGAAGTTGGGAACTAAGACATTAATTTTTACTTTTGCAGGTGTAGTACGAACATGTTTACTACATCTCGATAAAATAAATAGCGTTTAGCTAAAACGAAGCTGTACTTTAAATCTTCGACAATTTAAAATCCCACAGCCTTGTAATTGCTAAACGTCCACGATAGCATCGTGGGCGTTCTAGCATTGCTTGTGGGATAGGCTTGTCGAAGAGCCTTAAGTACAGGTGATGTGAACAGCGCCCACGATGCTTTTTTACCTTACTGACGACTACATTGTTTCTTTCCAGCGACGCAACTATTAATTCCCAAAAGACAAGGCTGCCCGAATAAATTGCTAGCAATACCTAACCATTTGCCTTATCAGTATTCCTGCTAAACCCGTTTTTGCAAGTATTGAACAAAATTTTAAGTTCGTTCACAACAAATATCCATACAGAAAATACGGCATTCGATACAAGGAATCACTCAATCGGTACAATAAAATTGTAAGCAGGCATACCTGGACCTTATTTTGGAGAGAAATCTACTATTTCATCTTTAAAACAATCTTATGAAAGAACAATCGAAAAGCCCCAAGAAATTATCGCTCAAGAGAATCAGCATTGTTAGACTTTCTCCAGAGAAAGCGGCTATTCTGTTAGGCGGAAAAGAAGTACCGAAGCCGCCGAAAACAGCCTCGTGCGGAGCATGCGGAACGGCCAAACAGGAAGACTGTACCGGACAATAAATGATCGACACTCACATGAAGCGACTCAGCCTAATTTTTATCTTTCTGTTATCTCGTTCTATTGCTGCAGTCGCCAGTGACTGCGACTGCACAACAAACCTTGAAGGCCTGATCGCGAGTGTGGAACATAATTATGTTGGTTATTACGATAAGGTGAACCCTCGCAATTATAATTTGTATTCCAGTTTCAAAGACAGTTTAAGAAAAGGATCTACCAATTTGAGTAACTATGATTGCTACTTACTCTTAAAAAAGTATATCCTTTTCTTTGCTGATCCACATTTGACTTTAAACATTGCCAAAAGTGAGGATTCAGGCAGAGATTCAATACAAGCCATTTTTTCCAAATTCCCCCGACTCGCCTTCAATGAGAAAAACCTCCGAACGTATTTTAAGAAGATTAAGCCCAATAGTATAGAGGGAATATGGCAGGCCAATATGGTGAAGTACCGGGTCGCTGTCATCAAAGACACCAGTGGCCTTTATGACTATATTGGATTTGTCTTGGATGGTGATAGCCTTTTCTGGTTTCCGGGACAGCTAAAAATGGGCATCAAACGCAAGGGCGCTGTCTATCAGGTACGTTACCTGCGCAGTGACCACTACCCCGATGATCAAACCATGCGGGTGGAAGATGGAGAAATGCTAATTTCCGGCTACGGAACATGGCGCAAGACCTTTCCGGCAAAGAGGCCGCCACCACAACCAAAACCACACGTTCGCTTCAGCATGCGTACATCCGACGTAACGGTCCTTTCTATTGCAAATTTTTCATTAAATTACAAGAACCTGATCGACAGTATTATTCGTGTTAATCGACCGGCAATTGTTCGATCCAAGTATTTTTTGATTGACCTAAGAAACAATAGTGGTGGAGTAAGTATGTCTTACGATGAGCTGCTGCCTTTGGTTGCCATGGGGCCAATAGTTACCGATGGTTTTGCCGTACGCTCCTCCCAAGAAAACATTGAGATGTATAAGCAGTTTCTTAGTGATCCCAATTACCCGGAAGAGACAAAAGAAGCTTTCAGGGGGATGATTCAAAAAATGGAGGAGCAGCCAGATACAATCGTTAGAATATACGGTCCCGATACAACACAATATACCACTGCATCTAAAGGACCGCAGCATGTTGCAATAATCATTAACGAAGGAACAGTAAGCGCCGCTGAACTATTCATCCTACAAGCCAGGCAAAGTAAAAAGGTTACCGTATTTGGTACCCACTCCAAAGGGGCATTAGATTATACAGAGATCGGCAATTCACGTCCATTGCCTTGTCCCTACCTAAGCTATTATTGCCCGATGGGAATGAACGACCACATGGTTTACCCCTATATCGACAATAAAGGCATTACACCTGATGTCGTGATTAAAGACACAGAACCCAATTGGATCGACTACGTTATCAGGTATTACGTTTCAAAAAAATAACCCGGCTATGACAGCCCAACAAAAACGGATACTCTTCCATTTTCTATTTTGGATTTGCTATATCGCATTAAACCATAGTATTCACGTTATCCAATATCTCGGAGGCGAGTTCTATTTGGTTGATTCCGTTGCTAAATATATCGTGGCCGCGTTTATCTTTTATACAACTGCATACGGGATTATGCCGACGCTCTATGCCCGCAAACGCTACTTGCTATTTGCGTTGGCCGTTGCAGCCATGTGTGTCGTTTCTTATTGGCTAAAATACACAATCTATAAAACGCTACCGCTCATTTTTGACTACCCCGGTATCCCTTACAGCCACACCCAATTTTTCCTGATGAATATCTGGTGGTGGACCCAGTATACCCTCTGGGGATTTGCCTACTGGTATGCCCGCGAAGCGATTAGGAAAGAACGGTCATTAAGACAAGCGCAGGAAGAAAAATCGCGTGCCAGGAACGAAAAACTGATGCTCGAAAATGCACATCTACGGGCACAGATGAACCCGCATTTTTTGTTCAATACACTGAGCTTTTTTTATAACCAGGTCAGGGATTCTCATCCAAAAGTTGCAAGCGGTATAGTCGCCCTGACTGATATAATGCGGAATGCTATCCGGAAACCGGACAATAACGGAAAAGTACCGATTGAAGAAGAAATCAATAACATCGAGCAACTCATCCATATTTACCGGCTCCGGTATAACGAAGACGTCCAAATAGTTTTTGATAAAATAGGTGACTATAGTGGGTTCACTATCTTGCCCCATGTGTTAATTACATTGGTCGAAAACGCATTCAAACATGGTGAGCTTTTCGACGAGCATGACCCCGTAACAATTTGCCTGAACATCACCAATGCGAGCCTCGGTTTCGCGGTTCGAAACAAGAAAAGCACCGGAAAGAAAGAGCCGTCGCATGGCATCGGCACTCAGTTTCTGCAAACGCAACTGGCCTCTGCCTATCAGGATCACTTTTCCCTTTTCATCGAGAACGAAGAAATTTATTACACCACGACTTTAATGATCAGTACGCAGGCATTGACGGCCAGTCCTGCGGCTGTTTTAACTGTATAAGGTATGATACACTGTTTTATATTGGACGACGAACAGCATGCTATCGACAACCTGTCCGATTATGTGGCACAGACGCCATACTTGAGTTTGACCGGAACCGCAACCAATGCACTCACCCACCTGGAACGGCTGCGGCAAAACGACTACGACCTTTTGTTCCTAGACATCCACATGCCGGGCATAACCGGTATTGACCTTTTAAAGATCATCAACAAGCCGGTTATTCTCACGACGGCACATTCCGAGTATGCGTTAGATGGCTTTGAACACGGCGTGATTGACTATTTGTTAAAGCCCATCACCTATCCCCGGTTTCTTAAAGCAACACAAAAAGCACAGGATATACTCCAAATAAAAACCGGCAGTGTACCCGATAGATTGAAACCTAAAGACTACCTATTTATAAAGGGAGAACACAAGGGCAAACAAATTAAACTGAGTTTACCTGATCTTCTGTACATAGAAGCCGCTAAAAACTACATTGTATTCCATACAGATACCTCAAAATATATGACGGCCATGAACATGAAAGAAGCTGAGCAACTATTACCCGAACCGGCTTTCATACGAATACACAACTCCTACATCGTTGCACTTGCCAGCATCGCCGCTATAGATGGAAACCAGGTGTTGGTAAAGAAAAAGAAGGAGACGCAAATAATCAAACTTCCCATCGGGACTACTTACAAATCCAGGCTCATGCAATTAATCAACTAAAAATCCGTGCAACCAATACCTCAATCGGTACACGCTAAACCGCAATCGGTGTAAAAAATTTGACCCCGCCTTTGTAGCCCAATACATTTGGTCTTATAGAAAGCAGTAAACGTTAACAATACATCATAACCGTAACAACTATAAAGACATTGTATTTCCGGAATGCAAGACGGGAAGTAGCACCAAGAACCCTGCTAAATCAGGTGCACGCTGAACAAACATCCCAAGGCGGTAAGACAGGGATACAAACAATTCAAACTATGTCTAAGAGACAATCTGTTCTGCCTTCATTGGCAGCCTTTGAAGACAAACGGGTGACTACAGGTCTGAGATTCGTAATCGGCGGAGCTTATAAAAAGACCGAAGGTGGCCACATGTCAGAAGAAGCCGGCTCACTGGATTACGTAGCAGATGCTATGAATGAAGCAACCGGTGTTGGCATCTATGGCCTATGCAGAAACCACGCCACTTCTACCGAGTTCTACAACTCCGACGAATTCAACAAATGGGTTCGGGAATTTGGTAACTAGGCTTGTACCGGAACTGTGTCGGAATACCACCGGCACAGTTCAATCATTGTTCATTCAAACATGCAAATTTAGCCTTAATGAAAAAGCTTATCCTGTTTCTTTTTGCCTGGTCACTGACCGTCCAACTAAAATCAAACGCATCAAATACTGAAAATATAGCGAGATACTACCGCTTAGTACAGAATGCAGCACGATACACCGCTGTTAATAATTTTAGTTCGGCGATACAGGCCTATGATTCAGCTTTTGCCATTACTAAATTTCCGTTCTCTGATGATATTAAGAATGCGCTGTATGCAAACACTTCTTTGCCAGCACCCGAAGAAGCGAAGATACTTGGATTGTTAAAAATGCTGCAGCACCGCGGTCTCTGCGTACATGATGTGTATGGGAAAAATGAAAAATACCAGGAGTACCTGAAAAAGACAGATGAACATGATTGTAAGCAAGTCATTGACCCGACACGAAAGAAAATAATAGAGTGGGCAATCTCAGAAGACCAGCGCCCAAGGGACTCTTCTTATAATACTTATAAGGAAGTGTACCATCCCGCAATGATGCCCGAGATAAGAAGAGTAGACGCAAACAACTTCGCCACAGTCGACAGCATTTTCACATACGCCAAAACTGTTGGTATTCCAGTAGAGTGTTTAATCGGATCTCCTGGTTTTAACAGTTGCATGATTATACTCCTCCACAACGCCGGAAGAGGAAGAACAAATAAATTCCAGTTAACACAACTGGCACAAAAAGGACTGATTGACTCACGTGTTGTAGCAGCTCAATGGGATCAATACATTCAAAGAAAATTTGCCAGTCCATCGCTCAATAAAAGACAGGCAGCCGATACAGTTTGCTATAAGTTTGGCGATTACGGAAACAACATCCTTCTACTCAGTTTTCACGGTGTTTTGATCAAGGTTCCAGAGAGGGACTGTCTGGAAAAAATTAACGCCAATCGTCGCACCCTTTTTCTGGGCGATGCCGTGGAAGAAGCCAAACTAAGAACGTATTCGTTTTATCATTTCAAGTCCGGCTTCGCGTACCCTTCGCTTAACATCCTCGGAGTTCCTAAAGAGGTCCTGGAGGAACTGGAAGCGCAAGCCCGGAAAAAATATAAAGTCATTAAGTATGAAAACAAAGAGGATTTTGATTTTAACCGAGGCAACTGATATTACAGCCGATAAAGTGTGTCAATGGCTTCATTACTATAAAACAGGCTTTTTAAGATTAAACACAGATATTGAAGACGTATGGGTTGATGGGATCGACATGGATGGCACATCGGTTACGATAAGAATTGGTCATCATTCCGGCGTTTACAACCTGGACAGCTTCCACTTAATTTGGTTTCGTCGGGGACAGTTGATAAGCAAGGTACAAGAAGTCGCCAACGACTTGTTTCCGGAGGATGAACTAATCAATACCCAAATCAATAACCACCTGCAGCAGGAGTTACGGGTATTAAATGAATTCATTTACCGGCATATTCCCAAAACAGTGGCGACCATTAACAACCCATCGCGGTATAATATCAATAAACTTGAATGCCTGTATGAAGCGGCAAAACGCGGCCTAAAAACACCCACCACCTGGGTAACGCACCGCAAGGAACAACTGGTAAGAGTAAGACACCGCAGAGCTGTAATAACCAAGAACATCAGTGATATATTGATCTGCCACAGCGATCGCTTTTTTATGTCTCAAAGTACAATGACTGTCAGAGATAAAGACGTCGATCGCGCCAACGCACGTTTCTTCCCGTCTCTTTTTCAGGAAACAATATACAAGAAGGCCGATATCCGGGTTTTCTTTTTCCTGGGGCGCATTTTTTCGACCGCCGTGTATAGTCCAATGAATGCCGATCAGATAGATTTCCGGGCGGCAAACAATATCGTCGTTGTTCCCTACGCACTTCCTGTCAGGGAAGCGGGAAAACTACTGGACCTCGCCGAATCGCTGGGGTTGGAAAGCGGCTCCGCGGATTTCCTGCTGGACAAAAAAGATAACCTGACCTTCCTGGAAATCAACCCCGTTGGACAGATCGACTTTGTTAGTCATCTTTCGAACTTATACATTGAAAAAGAAATCGCAAAAATGATAATAGAATATGGAACAGTCTCTGCGCAAGTCGCTCATTCATGATAGGGATTCAATCAGTGTGCCTTTCAATTACATGATCGCGAAATTCCCGGTAACCATTGTCGACCGGAAGGTCGATGTTGCCAAAGGCCGTCATCTTGAAAGAACTTTCATCAACGCAGCGATTCAAAACCCAATAGCCAGTAAAACATTCTTTTTTAAAACGATCAGCAGATATGAGGTACAATTATAAACCTGACGGGTATCTCCGGTTGCTGCCTGCCTGCCAGGTATTCGCGGGGCCATGCCGGGCCGTTGTTGTTAATGCTGGTACAGGCACCTTCGAGGTCATTCCCTTACAACTCAAGGAAATAATTGAACTCGGTAACTCAGCAACGTTAAGCGAAATTTATGACCAATACGGTCCTGAAAACAAACCAGTCATTGATTCGTACTTTGACTTCCTTGTTTCAGGGGGCTTTGCATTTATCAGTGATTCGCTGGAAAACCCAATGAGAGGAGAACCAGCCTTGTACGAAAGCTGGGATACACCGTATATGTTTTCCAACGCCATCGTAGATTTTAATGGCGAATTAGAAGTATACTACCTGGCCCGTATCAAGGAACTGGGCGCACTCGGTTGTAATATGCTTCAACTTCGGTTTTTCCAGGAACAAGAATATTATCAACTGGAACAGGTTGTAGAACAAGTATACGCGCTCAGACTATTCAATGGTCTTTCGATCGTTGCTGATGCCACCTGTTTCCCGTCTACCGACGAGGCGTCAATTGAAGCCTTGATTGTTAAATGCCCGATTGTAAATGAGGTTATACTTTACAATTCAACCAACGACTATTTTTACGATAATAAACAGTATCGCTTTAAAGTTTTACAATTAACCGCAAAACTGGATGAGAAATCCTGCGGAGCCGTACTACCTTTTTATTTTGCCACCAACATTAGCAGTTTTAGCGAATCGTTTTCGCATAACACTTGTCTAAACCGAAAGATCGGGATTGACGTCAAGGGGAACATTAAAAACTGTCCTTCGATGGTTAATTCGTTCGGCAATATTGTGGAGGCAACGCTTACGCAAGCCATTGAACATCCAGAATTTAAAAAGCTATGGTTTATCACCAAAGACCAGGTAAGTAAATGCCAGACGTGCGAATTCCGGAAAATATGCACCGACTGTAGGGCTTACCTTGACAATCCAGAAGATCCTTTCTCCGCTCCTTTAAAATGCGGCTACGATCCCCTTACATGTACTTGGGAAAAATGGAGCGATCACCCCTTAAAGCAACAAGCGATCCGGCATTATGAACTGACGGTGGTACCGGGATAGCTCAACACAACTTAGCTCACAAAACCTACACAATGCGGCAACCATTTTACAAGCAGCTCGACACAATGGACTGCGGGCCAACCTGCCTGCGCATGATCGCCAGTCATTATGGGAAAGATATTTCCTTACAGAAACTGCGCCTTTACTGCGACATCCAAAAGCAAGGTGTCAGTATGGAAGGAATTGTAAATGCAGCAGAGCGTATAGGTATAGAAGCCCTTCCAATCAAAGTAACCTACTCGGAGATAACGGAGAGAGATCTCCCCACTCCCTGCATCCTTCACTGGAACCAGAATCATTTTGTTGTTCTGTATAAACTCACCAGACCCAAGTCAGAGAAAGCAAAATTTCTAATTGCAGATCCTTCGCAGGATAGGCTTATCAGTTTCACAAAAGATAGTTTCCAGCGCAACTGGCTGGGATCAGGTCATGAGGGGCTTGCTTTACTATTGTCTCCAGCGACCGAATTTGACGAAGAAGGAGCTGAAACGGAGAAACCAGCTAAGGTAACCTGGCAGATCCTCCAGAACCATGTTTGGGAACACCGGAAATATTTTTTCCAGCTTTTCCTTGGTTTACTGGCGGCGAGTCTCCTACAGCTAATACTCCCTTTCCTGACACAAGGGATTGTCGACAAAGGTGTAAACATGCACGACATCAGCTTTGTATACATCGTCCTGACCGCACAACTGGTCCTCCTTGTAGCCCGCTTTATTATCGAATTCTCCCGCCAAAGCCTCCTATTGTATATCAGTACCAACGTGAATCTCTCGCTGCTACGCAGCTTTTGGGAAAAACTCATGCATCTGCCGGTATCCTACTTCGATAGTAAACAAACTGGCGACATTATGCAGCGCCTCGGTGATCAACGTAGAATAGAGAGTTTCCTTACCGGCAATAGCATTACGATTGCCTTCTCGCTGCTGAACCTGGTGATTTATTCTATCGTGCTGTTACTCTATAGTGGCACTGTATTCCTTGTCTTTTTAATAGGCAGTTCAATCTACCTGCTTTGGGTGAGCTTTTTTTTGAGCCGTAGACGAAAGCTAAACTACCAACGGTTCGCAGTCGCTGCCGGGGAGAACAATGCTACCATGCAGATGATCCATGGGATGCAGGAAATAAAAATGTACAACGCAGAAAAACATTTTCGATGGATATGGGAGCGTCTGCAACTCCGGATATTTAAAATCGGTTTTCGCAATCTTTCCTTAAACCAGGTACAGCAGGCAGGCGCCCTCATGATCAACGAAGGCAAAAATATCATGGTGACGGCAATTGTGGCAACAGCGGTGATCAAAGGAGACTTAACCCTGGGATCAATGTTGGCAATCCAATATATCCTTGGTGCTTTAAATAGCCCCGTGCAACAGTTTACTGGATTCATACAAGAATTTCAAGACGCAAAGATTGCCCTGGAGCGATTAAACGAAGTTCACTTGGAAAAAGAAGAACCACAGCCTTCCCTTTCTGGTTACGCTGTACCACATACAGGCATTTCAATCAGCAACCTCTCCTTCAGTTATACAGAATCCGGCAGCGACCAAGTGCTCCGCAACATAAACCTGGAAATCCCGGAAGGTAAGGTACTCGCCATTGTGGGAATGAGTGGCAGTGGCAAGACCACACTCCTGCGCATTTTGCAGAAATTCTACGACGACAAGTATAAAGGCGAAATCAAGGTAGGACACGATCCCGAAAACAGCGGTGTGGAGTTACGAGCGATTGTACCTGCCGATTGGCGAAATATAATGGGTACAGTTATGCAAGATGGATACATTTTCAGCCAGACAATTGCTGAAAATATTGCCGTCGGCCAGGAAAATCCCGTAATGGAACGCCTGGTCTATGCCGCACGGATGGCTAACATCCTTTCTTTTATCGAGGCTTTACCCTTAGGATTTCACACTAAAATTGGAATGGAGGGTATTGGTATGAGTATGGGACAAAGGCAGCGCATGCTTATTGCGCGGGCGGTTTACAAAGATCCGAAAATTCTCTTTTTTGATGAAGCCACCAATTCCCTGGATGCTAACAACGAAAAGGTTATTCTTGAAAACCTGGATCAATTCTTTGCTGGCAGAACTGTAGTGGTCGTAGCTCATCGCCTGAGTACGGTACGAAACGCTGATAAGATTGTCGTACTTCATCAGGGCGAAATTGTAGAAGCAGGTACCCATGAAACGCTTACTCACCAAAGAGGACATTACTACGAGTTAGTGAAAAACCAATTAGAACTCGGCAACTAATCCCACGACTTTAACCACTTAAACAACTCACATGTCGCAGTTGCTCAAACCCGGCTTGATGGCGCGAAGCGGAACCTACATTATCTGCATCGTACTGGCAATCCTCTGTCTGTTCTTCTGGCTAATCCAGTATCCCGACACCGTAAACGCCAAAGCGGTACTAGGTGGGCTGAATGCACCCAAACCTGTCGTTGCTTATAAAACAGGCAAGCTTACCCGTTTGCTTAAACAAAATGGCGACAGCACTCGTACCGGTGAGCTTCTGGGCTGTATGGAAACAACCGCCGATTGGCAGCAGGTACTTCGATTGTCAACGTCTGTTGATAGCCTGATCCAGGCATTGTCGGTAAACGATCTTACAAAAATTAAATCCCTGATGGCGGTCAGTTTTGTGAACCTGGGGGAATTGCAGGGTGACTACCAAAGTTTCACGCAAGCTTATATCCCTTTCCATGAATTTGTATTGGGTGATTATGTCCGGCGCAAGAAAGCCCTCCTGAATAATGACCTGACTTTTATCTCCCGCTCCCGGAAGACACTCGAACAGCAGTCCCGGTTACAACAGGAAGACCTGCAGCTTAGCGAAATCAACCTGGACAATAATAAGGCTCTTTTAAAAGATACCGTCATATCTGAGCAGGAATACCGGGCACTCACCAGCCAGCATATTTCCAAGCGTATGTCAAAGGCTCAGATGCAGACCAGTTATATTAACTCCGATGCTCAATCCAACGACAAGCAAAAAGAAATGCTGGAACTGGATAACAACATTGGGCAGAACCAGGTTGCCTTTCGTCAAGCAGTCTATAAACTTAAAAGCGCTATTGATGACTGGAAACGTGAATACCTTCTGGTTGCTCCAGTTCCAGGACGAGTAACCTATGCGTCCTTTTTACAGGAAAACCAGTTTATCCAGGCCGGCAAAACCATTATGTTTATCGATCCGGGAGATAGCCGGTATCATTTGGAAGCCCTGATACCACAGGAAAACCTGGGTAAAGTAGCACCTGGACAAAAAGTAATACTGCGCTTCAACGCCTGGCAATGGCAGGAATATGGCCTCGTATACGGTAAAGTAACCTATATCTCCAATATCGCATCAGATAGTGGATACCTGACCAGGATAGAGCTTCCCGACGGACTACAAACCAACAAAGGAAACAGGCTCAGCCCCCGCGAAGGGCTGGTGGCCGATGCCGAGATCGTAACCAAAAACATGCGGCTATCCGAGCGACTTTATTACGACATTATCAAACAAATCAAACGTAACTAATACGAACATCCTTCTTCTCATGCTCGTTCCTTTACTATACCGGTACTTTTTAGTTTCATTACTGCTAAGTTTTACCCACCAGGCAGCAGGACAAGATTCTATATGGACGCTGGAGCGGTGTATAGCTTATGCAAAGCAAAACAATCTCAGTATTCAGGAAGCAGTACTAAACGAAAGAGTTAGCCGGATGAGCGTCGAAGAAAGTAAGTTGAGCCAACTCCCGTCCATTTCCCTGTCGACAAACTATGGCAGGAACTTCGGGCGCTCTATCGATCCAACCAGTAATACTTTTATTACCAGGGCCTACGATTATGCAGGCCTTGGAGGAAGCGCCAGCGTTCTTGTCTTTGGCTGGTTTCAAAAGCGAAATACTATTGCGAAGAATGCCCTGCTTAATCAGGCAAGTAAAATCGAGCAGAAGCAAATCGAAAGAGACATCATGCTCAATATCACCACCGGTTACTTACGAATCCTGCTGGCAAAAGAACAAGTTCTGATCGCCGTGAAAAGAATGGAATTAGGTATTGCGCAGGTCAAAAGGACAGAAAGGCTAATAGTAACTGGATTAAGTAATGGGCAAGATCTGGCGCAGGTAAGAACGCAATTGGTCATTGACTCGGTTAATTACTTCAAGACCCAGCTGGCCCTGGCACAGGCGAAAATTGACGTAAAAGCCATTCTCAACCTGGAACTGGAAATACCCTTTGATGTTGCACCGGTAGCTGACGATATTTTACCGGTTCTGATCTCCCCGGAAGCAGTATGGAGCGATGCAATCTCGGTCTCGGCAAAAACACAACACGCAAAACTAAAATTAAAGGCAGCACAAAAAGACAAGCTGATTGCAAAGGCGACCCTCTTGCCACAGCTAACGGTTGGCGCATCAGCCGGCACCAACTATTCTTCCTTCTTTTCCGAACAAACACCAGCCGGTGAAACCCGTACCATGCCATTAGGCAGGCAACTAAATACAAACTTTTCCCAGTCGCTGTCGCTGGGCGTTAGTATTCCAATATTCAGCGGTCATGCAGCCAGGTACCGCGTTAAACGTGCCGAAGCGGCGATTGAACAAAACACGCTGCAATATAAAGAGCAAGAAGTCCAGCTAAAACAATCTGTGTACAAAGCCTGCAATGATGCCTGCACCGCCTACCAAACACATGTCGGAGCACGGAGCGCGGCACACTTAGCTGAGACCGCAATGTACTTTGCTCAAAAAAGATTTGAAAAAGGCTTGATCTCCGCTATCGAACTACTGACGGCACAAAACATGTTGTTTCAGGCTGGTATCGACGAAGCCACTTCCCGTTATGACCTTATTTTTAAACGGGCAACAATAGAATACTACAGGAATGGACTTTGGTTTAAAAACTAAGCGATAACGGTTTCGAAGTAATTTCTAATTTTGTATAAACCCAGGACGAGCTCATTGTGCGTAGGGATACTTGTCAACTGACAAAAAGTAAATATGAAAAGCTGGAAAGCAAACTTTGAAAGATTAATGGTAAATGGGGAAATAACAGCAGCTAAAGATGTTAAAAACCGCTACTTCCCAAAAAAACTATACAAGTACAGGGCTCTCACTAAATACACAGAACAGGCGCTTCGGGAAGGAAGCATTTGGCTGGCTAATGCCGCCACAATGAATGACCCGTACGAATCCACGGTGAAGTTGGATTTTTCTAAAATAAGTAATCAAATTTTAGCGAAAACTCCTTTGAGCCAAAAAGATTATGAGGATTTCTTATCTCTGGGATATTCGCATGAGACGATAGCATCCCTACAGACATCTAAGGACCCACTGGGAATGCGCATTAAGCTTCTCCGCGACAAGGCTCACAATCCAGAACAGTTTGATCGCTTGGTATCGCTCGGAGATGAGCGAGCTCGACAACAGTTCGCTGATCATATTGAAGCTTTGATCGAATTAATGAGAACGATTGTGAGGTTCTGCTCCTTTAGTAAACAAAATGATTCTGTAACCATGTGGTCACACTATGCAGATCAACACAGCGGAATTTGTATTGAGTACGATTTCACCGATCAGCCATTCGTACAAGACAATACATATCCGGTACTATATACCAGGCGCCCGTTTGACGCCACAGATTATTTCCTAGATAAAATGAAAACAGCAAGGATATCTATTTTATCATCCCTATATAAATTGAAAGACTGGAAGTATGAAAAAGAATGGCGATTTACTATTTCTAATGATATTATTCCCCAAGACGGACCATTTCGCGTAAAAAAACCTACAGCAATTTTCCTGGGTTCAAAATGTGAAAACATGATGAATGAAGACAAAAAGAAAATACTAAACAATATTTTGATCTTTGCCGACGAACAAAATATACCATGTTACAGAATGCGATTGGAAAGAACTACTTATAAAATGCGGCCAACTAAAAGAGAGAACTAATTAACTTCGCTCAGTTATAATCCAATCGATCTAATGGAAGATACAGTTTCCCTAGCCGATTAAACTACTCCAATCATTTACAGGCATCACCCAAACTACATATTCAAGAATACCTGATTGGGCAGTAAATTTTAAAATTCACTTTGACCAAATAATTAGGTTACACCTATTGAATCGTCAGAATAACTATCACCGCTTATCACCTTCCTAAAGGTAAGATTTAACCTCTTTGCCATCGGTTGTTTTGATTTAGCGATTCGATGTTCCCAATAGCGCTGCAAATCACCCTTCATCAATAACAATGATCCATGTTCCAGGTTGATGGAATATTTCTGCTGATGATTCGTCTTATTCCTGAAATCAAAGCATCTTGCCTGCCCAAGGCTCACGGATGCGATCTCGGTTTTCAGCCCCGGTACCGTGTCTTTGTCTGCATGCCAGGCCACAGAATCATTTTCATCCCGGTAGTAATTTAGTAGTACTCCATCGAACTGCATTTTCGTAAAAGCTTCCACTCTTTCCTTCATCATTAACAACTCAGCAATCCAGGGGCGAGGAGTTCTTTTATCATCAGCCCTGATCGGACGGGTACCAAACCAAGCTGAAAGACGAGGTGTCAATACTTCTTTATCATAAATCAGCACCTTACGCTGTTCAAAAGATACCTCCGTCAGCAACTTTTCCAGAAACTGATCACTCTCTGCTTTGGAAAAGAATGCGGGCACGTAATCCATCAGTTCTTCCGGTAATAATAGTTGCTCGAAATCATCAAATAACTTGGCCTGTGTACACATACCCCCTCACTTTTTGTTTTTAATTTCTAATAATTCCAATTGAATATCCCTCAAAATATGAGCAATATTTTGAGGCCCAGCTTCCAACTGAGGTAAAGTGCCGGTCTGGTGTTTATAGTATTTCCATAATTCCAGTACGTCTGCGGCTTCTACCACATAAGGTTTATACTCTGGATTAAGCGATGAGAGCAACAGTTTTCCTTCGTTTTGCAAGGTGACCAGCTTAAAAACAAAATCCTGACCTTTCAGTATGACAATGCAGGGGGTTTCCGGTTTCAGCTTACGCCAGTCTTCCACATACTCTCCGATGATCTCGCTGTCTGCTGGTACAGGAAGCATGGAGTCACCGGTGATCGGGAACATGCGTAGTGTCCCATGCTTGGAAAGATTCCCTAACGAAATCTTCGGTAACCCTGCAAGGTATTCCGGGTCGCTGCACCCTGCCGCGTATCCGGCTTTCGCTTTGATTGGAACGTACTCAATGTTCTCTTTGTTTTTCTGATCGACCGTTATTGCCAGGACCCGAATTTTACTGCCCGTCATATAAACGTCATTGCCTGCCTGCAACTCCCGTAGCTTCAGTTCACCCAGCTTTGCCAGGTCTATTTTGATCAGCGAATCGATGCTGATCTTAAAGTATTGCGAATACTTTAAAAAATCTTCCGGCTGAGGAGACTTCACGCGACCCATTTCGAGTGCATCAAGCTTTGCACGGGTCATATCCAGTTGTTGCGCTAATACCTCCTGCGTAATTTTCTTCCTGATTCTCAAGAATTTAAAGTTTGCCGCAAAAAATGTTTTTGGTGTCTCCATGAATTAAACTAATATTATTAGCAATCATTTGCTACAAATAATAGCAAATGTAGACATTTTCACGAAACCAATGAATCCACAATCCGAAATAGTAAATGCATTGCGTAAAGAGATACTTTCTCTTCAAGGATTCAGGGTGCCGACTGAGAATCAGCAACCTGATATGGAACTTGGGCTTATTGAAAATGCATTCCCAAATAAGATTTTCCCAACTGCCGCTGTTCATGAATTTATAAGCCACGGACCCGAACCCATGGCGGCAACTACCGGTTTCATGACTGCACTGCTACACAAACTGCTGCGTAAAGGCGGTAGTTGCCTTTGGATCAGTCCGAAAGAAATTTTATACCCGCCAGCTCTAGGATCATTTGGCATAAATCCGGAGAAAGTTTTTTTTATAGAAACGCCAAAGACAAAAGACATTCTTTGGACTATGGAAGAAGCCCTGCAATGCGATACACTTACTGCAGTCATAGGCGAAATAAGAGAATTAGATTTCAATCAATCCCGCCGGCTGCAGCTAGCTGTTGAACATAGTAAAGTTACCGGCTTCATACACCGGGTCAATCCACGTCATGTAGGTACTGTTGCCTGTGTTTCTCGTTGGCTAATAAGGCCACTGGTGAGTCAAACACCCAAACAAATGCCTGGAGTGGGCTCTCCCTCTTGGAACATCGATCTTGTTAAAGTAAGAAATGGAATACCCGGTAATTGGCAAATCGAATGGTACGATGGCCAATTCAAACATATACCCAAACACCAAACGGCAGAGAGAGATATTGAGTTGAAGAAAACTGGTTAGTATGTGTAAAAGATTTGTTTCACTATGGTTCCGTCATCTTACGACGGATTGGATTTCGCGTCGCCGGCCTGAGCTGAAAGGCACGCCCTTCGTATTAGTTTCCCCAATACGGGGACGCATGGTTATTACAGCTGCAAGTGTACAGGCATCCGAGCTGGGGATCGAGCCGGGAACTGTTCTCGCCGATGCAAAGGCAGTCTTACCGTCGTTGCAATACTTCGAAGAAGATTCGAGTCTTCCTGACAAATTACTGAAGAATATCGCAGAATGGTGTATCCGCTATACGCCATATGTTGCTATCGACGGCTCCGATGGACTTTTCCTCGACGCAACTGGCTGTACACATCTATGGGGAGGAGAACAACCGTATTTGAAAGAGTTGCTGACCCGGCTGCGGGAAGCAGGCTTTAACGTCCGCGCTTCCATCGCTGACACGGTGGGCGCGGCCTGGGCCATTTCCCACTATGGCCGGGTCAAAGCAATCATTGAACCAGGTGGTCAGCTAGAAGCAATTTCCAAATTGCCACCGGCCTGTTTACGGCTCGATGGCACCATTGAAGCCAGGTTACACAAACTCGGCTTCTATCACCTACACAGTGTGATCAAAATTCCGAGGACGTCACTTCGCCGGCGTTTTGGTCAAACTTTACTGGACCGGATCGATCAGGCGATCGGGTTGAAAAAAGAACCGTTGCAACCAGTCATTCCAATTATTCCTTACTCCGAGCGCTTGCCTTGCCTGGAACCTGTTCGCACAGCAACGGCCATCGAGATAGCCCTCAAAAATTTACTGGATAACCTTTGCAAGCGTTTACACAATGAAAGCAAAGGATTACGTACAGCGAAATTCAAATGTCAGCGTATCGACCGTCAATGGCAACAAATAGAGATAGGCACTAACCGACCTGTACGAAACCGGGCGCACCTGTTCCGGCTGTTTGAACAAAAGATTGAACAAATAGCGCCCGGACTGGGTATCGAGCTTTTCATACTGGAAGCCCCTGTGGTTGAGAAACTTCCCGATACGCAAGAAGCACTTTGGTATTTAGCACAGGAAAGTACGGAGGTAGCGAACCTTCTCGACAGAATTGCCGGACGCTTGGGGCCACAGGCCATACACAGGTATCTACCAGCTGAACACTACTGGCCGGAACGTTCTTACAAACTTGCCAGCTCACTACGGGAGAAAACGGAGAACGAGTGGGCTATCGATCATCCCAGGCCGGTCATTTTATTGCCAACGCCGGAAATCGTCGAAGTATCGGCTCCTATACCTGATTATCCACCGATGCTTTTTAGATGGAGGGGCCGCGTACACAACATCAAAAAAGCGGATGGTGTTGAGCGTATCGAATCAGAATGGTGGCTCGACAAAGGACTACACCGGGATTATTACCGTGTCGAAGACCAGGCGGGTGCCAGGTATTGGCTATTTCGCCTGGGCCATTATGGAGAAGGATTACACAAACCGCAGTGGTTTTTACACGGCTTTTTTGCCTGAAAATGAAATCGACCAAATGGACTATTCAGAGTTACAAATAACGACAAATTTCACCTTTTTACGTGGTGGATCACACCCTGGAGAAATAGTAAATCAAGCTGCGGCATTGGGCTATAAGGCTATTGCTATTACAGATCACAACAATGTTGCAGGAATTGTAAGAGCACACGTTGCGGCCAAAACTGCTGGCATACGAATGATAACCGGCTGCCGACTTAACCTTCTCGACGGGCCAAGTCTGTTAGCTTATCCAACGGACACAAAATCCTATTCCCGCCTTACCAACCTATTGACCGATGGTAACTTTCGAACGGAAAAAGGCAGTTGCCATTTATACAAGGAAGATGTCTATAAGTATGCAAAAGATATAAAATTCATTGCGGTACCTCCCACTTCCTTAAACCCGCAATTTGACTTCGAGCTTGACTTTTACAAAGCTCTTAAAGAATATAAACATGTACTCGGAAATAATCTTTACATCGGTGTATCCTTTGGATACCGGGGTGACGATGCCAAGAAGATGTTCCTTCTTTCAGAGTTTGGAAATTACCTGGGCAGTCCGTTGGTAGCGACGAATGACGTACATTACCATCATCCAGAAAATAGAGAGTTGCAAGATATCGTAACTTGTATAAGGGAGAAATGCACGATTTACGACGCCGGATATAAACTGCATCCGAACTCGGAACGATATTTAAAACCACCCGCAGAAATCATTCGCTTGTTCAGGCAATACCCTGACGCTATTCGAAGAACCCAGGAAATAGCAGAAGCCTGCCAGTTTTCACTGGATTCTTTAAAATATGTGTACCCGGACGAAGACACCGGAGACGGTTTGTCGAGGCAGGAAAAACTTGAACAGCTCACCTGGGAAAAGGCAAAACAATATTACGGCGAGAACTTACCCGGTATTATCATGCAATCCGTGCCACGGGAACTCCAGTTTATCAAAGAACGAAATTGGGCAGATTATTTCCTGACTGTTTACGATTTTGTGAAAACAGCAAATGAGCTCGGCATCCTGTGTCAGGGACGTGGATCTGCCGCCAACTCATCTGTTTGCTTCTGCCTGGGAATAACATCTGTTGATCCCACGAAATTTGATTTATTATTTGACCGTTTCATGTCTGCGGCCAGAGACGAGCCACCAGATATTGATGTTGACTTTGAACATGAGCGCAGAGAAGAAATTATCCAATACATATACAAAAAGTATGGCAGGAGACGCGCCGCGATCGTGGCTACCGTCACGCAAGTCCATCAGAAAGGTGCCGTCCGTGACGTTGCCAGGGCAATGGGAATGTCGACAGATGCAATTGATCGACTGTCTAAATCGGTTTGGGAGCTTACTGACGAGTGGTTTGAAGGCAAGAAGATAGCGGAACAAGGTTTTAATCCACAGGACGCTCATTTACGCAAGATCCTGCAACTAACACATCAGTACATGGGTTTCCCACGGCAATTAGGTCAACATACTGGTGGTTTCGTTATGACCCAGGAAAATCTTTCCGATCTATGTCCCATCCACAACGCCCGGATGGAAAACAGGACATGTATTGAATGGAATAAAGACGATATCGATGCGCTGGGGATTATTAAGGTGGATGTCCTGGCACTAGGAATGCTCACCTGTATTCGCAAAGCATTTGCCTTAACCCGGACCCACTACCAAAAAGAATTTACGCTTGCCGATATACCGCAAGATGATCCGGCCGTCTATGATATGGTTACGGCTGCCGATACAATTGGCGTGTTTCAAATAGAAAGCAGGGCGCAGATGTCCATGCTACCTCGCTTAAAACCCAGATGTTTTTACGATTTGGTGATTGAGGTCGCTATCGTGCGTCCGGGACCGATCCAGGGCGACATGGTACATCCCTATCTACGTAGGCGTAACGGCCAGGAGCCCATCGAATATCCATCCCAGGAATTAAAGGATATCCTCGGAAAAACCCTCGGCGTACCGCTATTCCAGGAGCAGGCCATGCGGATTGCTATGGTAGCAGCCGGCTTCACCGGCACCGAAGCTGATCAATTAAGAAAAAGCATGGCCACTTTTAAAGCTAAGGGGTTGGTGTCTGCTTTTGAGAAAAAATTGATTGATGGAATGACTGCCCGAGGTTACAAGAAAGAATATGCCGAGCGGGTATTTCGACAATTGGAAGGTTTTGGAAGCTACGGGTTCCCCGAAAGTCATGCGGCTAGCTTCGCTTCACTGGTGTACGTTTCCTGCTACCTGAAATGTTATTATCCTGATGTATTTGCTACGGCCCTGCTGAACAGTTTGCCTATGGGGTTTTATGCCCCGGCGCAAATCGTAAGAGATGCAATCAAGCACGGAGTTGAGCTGCGCCCTATTGACATAAATCATTCAGATTGGGATTATAAATTAGAGGAAAAATCTGGGCATTACTTTTCGATACGAATTGGCTTTCGGCAAATCGAAGGGATTCATGAAGAGGATATCGCTATACTAGTCAGTAACCGTAAACAGCAATATACGGCAATACATCAATTGTTGGATATTGGTGTAACCCAATCCGGAATTGAGCTTTTAGCCGATGCGGATGCTTTCGGTTCCCTCGGCTACGATCGTAGAAAAGCGCTGTGGGAAGCATCCTCTTTAAAAGATCGGCCGATAGGCCTTTTTGCCGGATTACCTTCTGAAAGCACCTATGAGCAAGTAATACAGCTACCGAAGATGTCAGCCGCGGAACAGGTAATTTATGACAGACTCGCAACTACACTTTCTATTAAAGGCAACTTGATAAGCCATGTTCGGAAGGAATTGGATTATTTCAAAGTAACCAGAACAAAGGATTTAGTAGAATACAAAGACGGCACAATATTACGCGTTGCAGGCGAAGTGCTTGTAAAGCAACGCCCTGGCACTGCTGGTGGCGTTTGCTTTATTACAATTGAAGACGACACTGGCATTGCCAATCTGATTGCGTTTAAGCAGGTCTTTGAGGAAAAGTACCGCAGTGAAATACTCAACGCAAGACTGCTGATGATCGAAGGAAAGCTGCAAATTGAAGGTCAGGTTGTGCATATCGTTATACGAAAATGCTGGAACATGAATTACCTGCTTAAAGATCTGGTTACCATAAGTGATGATGGTCGTGAAGCAATACCAGTTACAGACGAAAAAGTGGTTCGTAAGCCTATATCCACTAATAAAAAAACGCAAGTTCGTACCGTTGTTCAAGGTGAAATTTTTCCGAGTGGAAGAAATTTTAAATAGAGCGCAGCCTCCCCTGATTAAAACCGATGATTCTACTATCTCTTTATTGTAAATTTACACGAGAATAGAAAACCCAGAGTATGCCAGAAAACGTTTTTGAAATTACTTTCGGAAAAACTAGCATAATTGTGGAGCAATTGACATTAAAAGACTACTGGGCTTTCCGAGCAGTTTTCAGTAGTACACGCAAACCTTTAATTCTGTCAAAACAGGAAAATGCAGCAGGTGAAATGTTTTGGACCTCGATTCCTGAGGGAAGACAAAAGGAAGCTGAAGGAATGGGTAAATTAATTGACGAGTATTTAAAATCGAAGGAGTAGGTATGTGCTATTATAACCACGTCAAGATGACCAGAGAGGGGAAGATGCTTTTAAAACGGTTGGAAAAGCTAGTCGCCAATTACAAATTTATTGGTGACCGTATGTATACCGGACTAGAATACCCACAGGCACCGGTCCTCCAGCGCATCCCGGATCAAACTGATTTTGAGATCGTGGAGAAAGAGTGGGGATTACTCCCCACAAACATTACCTCAGTCGAACGGGTATCAGATTTTCGCATAAAAGCCATGACGCTTAACGCCCGATCAGAAAATTTATTCGTTAACGAACAAGGCCGTCCAGCAATGTTCGCTGATGCTGCCATGAACCGGCGTTGCCTTATTCCAAGTACTGGCTTTTATGAGTGGCGCCACGTCAAACAAAGGGGAAAAAATGGGAAAGTGCTCAAACAGACAATCGCTTTTCCCTACATCATTAAAACTTCTGAATCCAACCCTTTTTATTTTGCCGGGATTTGGAACCCCGGCAAGGTGAATGGCGATACATTCTCGATTGTTACCACAGAAGCGAACGACTTGATGCAGCAGATTCACAATACCGCCAAACGGATGCCTACAATTCTTACAGAAGATCTTGCATGGGAGTGGATGTTCAATTCAGCGCTCAGCAAAACAGACGTACAAGATATTGCTCGATCACAGTATGATGCTGCTAAACTGACCTGTTACACGGTCGATAAGGGATTCCGAACTGCGCCTGACCCTACCGTGCCCGTTCACTATTCGGAGCTACCTCCACTAGGTGATGATATTATGGGCACTCCTCAACTAGCACTCTTCTAAAATGGGCGACGAATTCGAAAAAATATTGTACGAATTTGATTATGATGGCGTCAAATACCTTGCCGACATAAGGCATTATTTTTTTCTGACTGAAGAAGAAAGGAAAGCACATCTCATGCAAGAGAACTGCTATTTAGTTCACTTATTTTCCCTCAAGGGCTCCATAACCTTCGAAATCTATATTCGCCCTGGTGGATTAACCTGGGTGACAAAGTCTCAGTTGATTGACCCAGAAATTGTCCACATCATTGGTGATAAAATTGACGACATTTTTATGTGAACCTATTTCACAAAAACCACAGGTGGTAAGTCCAGCTTACATTTTTTATTGAATTGTTCCACTACATATTGAGTCAACTCCGGTGATTTCCCTTCATCATGCATATGCATAAAAAAGTAAATTTCGTCGATTCCCGCATCCAGCCACTTTTTAAATCGTTTAGCCCACTCGTCGATCCGTGGATAATCAGTCGGATGTAAGCTGTTCCCCACAAACCGCACAAACGCCTTGGGAATCGTCAATCGCATATGCAATACATCGCGCCGTCCAGCCGTGTCTGTTAACACCGCACCGATAACAAGCTCTTGTAGTCTGGAATAGTATCTATCTTGTAGCTTTTTGTCAGCAAAAAAGCCTGGCCACCGCTCTTCGACAAAAAAGGTAATATCCCTTGGTAGTCGTTCTAAATACTTGAAGAAGTCCTTCTCTCCTTTCTCGTCCCACTTTACCTTTTCGTCATGAGTAATATAGACAGGCCCTAATTGAGCATCAAATGCCCGGATGTTTTCGATGAAATCCTCTGTTAGTCGCTGCCGGTTTTCCGACTCCTTGATAAAGCTCATTCCTCGATGTGCCTTCGGGCAAAACAGGAAGGCTGGGTTTTGAACCTTCTCACCCCATTCTTTTAACTTATCTGGCCCGTACATCTTATAATGTGTGGCGTTTAACTCTATCGAACCGTAATGCTGCGCATAGTACTTTAAAAAGTCTTTCTCCTTGGCCTTCTCCGGATAGATTTTACCGATCCATTCAGGACGTCCCCACTTTGCACAACCCAAAAACACCTGTCCTTTCCCAGAACCCTCGGCAAGTACAGCTTTGTTATCGGAATGATCCTTAGGTAATTTCCAATCAATTCCGTCAAGCAGCTTCTTATTAACTTCTCCAAAAAGCATTGTTCAAATAATTTTAGTGATTGTCGCGTACCTAGCAAATTTCGTTTATTTTTTGAATGATCAACTGCACTAACCATTTACTAATACTGAAATGCTAGTTTTAACAGCAATTAGAGTAATAGAAGTTGTGCTTCAGTACTGATTAATAAACGACCGATGGCTTTGTAATCATTGAAGCTACTTAATTTTAAAAATATCATGTTTGATAGCATACAACGCGATTCCGACAACATTTTGTGCTCCGGTTTTCTGCATGATGCGTTCACGGTATTTCTCTACAGTCCGATGAGCCAACTGTAATCGCCCCGCAATTTCTTTGCTCGCACATTCTTGGCAAATCAGGCGCATAATCTCAATCTCTTTAGCATTGAATGCGCGAACCTCGTCAAGAACCAACAATTGACGCTGAGCGGCAGACAAGATTTGTGTAAGCATTCCGCTCGTTTTACCACAGTAATAGTTACGGCCATCCATAACCTGTTTTATCGCCTCTAACAACTCACCTTTCGTAGCACATTTGGCGACACAAGCGTCCGCTCCTGCATCAATCACCTCAACAATAAGCTGTTTGTCCTCCGGCAGTAAAAAACACACGATTCTGATTTTTTTGTTTGATTCTCGAATCTGCCGAATAGCCTCGACCCCAGCAATATCCGGAAACTGAACATCGGTGATAATAATATCACAACTCTCCTGCTGCGCCAGCATCATTAACTCTGTGCCGTTTTTTGCTATTCCAACTACCGACAAACGACGGATCTTCTGTAAGACAAGTTTTAATCCTTCACGCCACAGATAATCCCGGTCGCCTATTGCAATATGGATGGTCGATTCAAATCTCACTCCTGGTTTGTCTTTTTGGAAATTTTATACTTTGGTTGCCGTGCGGTTCGTGGCATTTTCTTGGAGGCATGTTTACCCCACGATAATACGTGCGGCCAGCTCGGGTCATTATCAAGATCGCAGGCTATATCGAAAAGAAGCAATATGAAACTGCGTTTAAGAGATATTGGAAGATGTTCAAATATTGCCTCGCAATCCTCGTGTGTTAGCCTTCTCACTGCTCAATAGAGATTAGTTGGTGACGGATCGCAAAGACGACCAATCCAATACTGTTGACTGTACCAGATTTTTTCATACTTCTGGATTTATACTTTTCTACCGTGCGATGCGGAATTTGAAGCTGATGTGCAATTGCCTTCACCGTCAATTGACGTGAGAGCAACAGAATTATTTGAATTTCCACATCGGTAAACGACAAGTAAGGCCGCTTTGAATTTCTTTTCATGCCTTGCAGTTTTAAAGAAGACTACGCTGCAATTTATAATCTGAAATCATGAATTGCCTTCGATCGGCACAAAATACGCCGCTGGCATATTCATCCTAAATAGTCTTTAAGACTATTTTATCCGTTTTGGTGACTAATATAGTAACACGAAAACCTGATAGAAAATTTATTCCGTTTTTTTAATCCTGGAATCGACAAGGCACACCATATCCACTTTGAAAATTTAGGTCCTTCTATACCATTATTTAATTTTGCAAACAATCTTCAGCAAAATATCTACCATTATTATTTTATATTGTGAGGAAACCTATTCCTAATGAGTATTTATCTCCAACGAGATCTGAAAAGACGTATTGCCCAAGTAGCTGTCGGTGCTTCTGCCCTCCGAAATCAGGGCGGGACTGGACTAATTGATAAGTGTAGATACTACTTTGAACACAAAATTGACCTGCAGGCTTTTGCCTTCAGTATGGAAGACAGTAAGATTTACGGTGCATTTTTAGACAGGCATACGAAAACCCTGCAAAACGACTTTAATCTTCCATTTAAGAATTGGGGTGCAGCGCGCAAAGCACTAAATCTTTACTTCCGTGACACTGTTTATAACAAATACTTCAGCGAGCATTTTCTGCCAGCCCATACTCATGACGCGTACGAAAAATTAATTTCTGTTCTTGAAGTCCCGCTAGATAAATATGTTGCAAATGGAGTAATTGAAGATTCAGCGTCTAAACTTCTAATTTGGCCTGGGATCAAACACCTCACCAAATCTGTTAGCAACAAATTTCAGGCTGAAGCGAACAAAATAGCTGATCAAATAGGTATTGCCAGAGTCCATCTGGATCTTAAATACTATCGTAAAATAGGTTCTTAATTTTTACTTCAAAAAACAAAGTGACAACCACTTGATAATGCGTATTCCTAAAAGGCAGAACTATTCTTTTAGTGAAACGAAAACTAACATTACAATATACGGGTCCAGCAGTTCAAAATAAAACGTCTATTCGAGATAAATATACTTGCAAGATTTTCATCGAAAAAAAAGATTTATTGCTCTCATATCGACAATATCAGTTTTGCAAAATCAGATTGATGTTGCGGCAGTAAAAAGAATTCATTCTCGATGATGCGCAATATCATTTCCTTAATTCTTTCATAATCATTCCTCTTTTTGATGCCCCTTAAGACATGTTGCAAGACATTATCTCTCGTGGAAACAACGAAAATGTTCAGATAAACTTGTTTTGCAAAACTGGCTATGGCATTTGCAGTGTATTTTGTATCGAACATTAATAAACCACGAAGTCCCCTGGTGAAAGGCGACCGCACCCGAAATCCACTTTCGTCAAAAAGTTGCCAAAGTTCATTGCCAGTCAAAGCTATGTAGGTATAGTTATTCCTCGCAAGTATCATCGACAAAATGCCCAGTTCTTGTGTACTAATCCCTTTTATTTCCGACTGAAAAAGTAGCACTTGGTAAATTGAAAATGTTCGCAAGCCAAATTCCCCTAATGCAAAAGATTTCAACCTCGCGTCATCAGATAGCAGCGCCCCCTGCAGCTCTTCTGCCAGCAACAACGATTCAAAGGACGATTCACCTAAGATCTCCGCTAGTTCTTTATACTCTCTTTTCCTTATTTCAATATGCGCTGGGAACCTTATCGTTGTATGGTTACGACACCATCTGATTAACTTGTCCAACCATTCTTTCTGACGGATCACCATTTCTTGATCAAGCGCTAGCTTTCGTAATTGGCCATCCTGAATAATTATCTTGAACTTTGCTTGTTCCGCATCCAACTGCCGGCGATAGTATAGTAGCTCATCTAAAGTCGCTTGGGCGATATAGAAAACATTCTTAAAATTATCAAACAGATCCCATCTTTCTAATAGTGCGGTGGCTGTCAACAAACCTGTCATTTCCAAAATGATTGGTCGATTTTCAATCAAGGCCCAATGCAAATCCAATCTTTCAACGCTTTCATAACATTTTACAGCCGTGGCATCCTCTCCCATCAGCCACATCCAAGTCTCAAAAATGTTTCGATTCATGCGAGTAGCCAGCATTCCAATCGTTGCCAGCTCTGTATTGTACAGATGCAAAGTTTCCTGCCCATACTTTTCTTGCTCAATACCTTGATTAAGCATGAACTGTTTCATTGCGTCCAAGCCTTTTTCTCCACGCTTAAAACTGACCATACTCGTTTGAGCAAGATACTTCGTGTCCAACAGCATCCGACTCTCCTGACATGCGTGGGCATATTTACTAAATAGGGCATCTATCGTTAGTTTCCTTTCCTGGCCAGCTACACCGACGACAATTTGTTCGCCAATCGACTTACCTAAAACCAATTTTGCTAAAGCATCCTTGCTTCGCAGAACATTTGCTCCTTCTATTCTGGAATCATCCGTGATAAAATAGGTGCGTACATCTCCACTTTCTTCCTTGACCACGAAAGCGGTATCGGCTTCAATTCTTTTAGAGTTCTTCTCTCCAGACACGTCGGCTCGCTGCAGTAACATGAGGCTATAGTACTCTTCATGAACCCTATAATTGTGGAAATTTTCAATCCTAATTTCGTATGCCAGTCTGGCCGCCTTCTCAAATTCCCCAAATTCGTTAAGTATTCCGACCATTTCAAATTGCTCAGAAACCGAAAAATAGCTGGGTGTTTCGATCGATAATAACAGGCGTAGCATAGCCTCTGTGTTTCCCAGTCTTTTGTATTGGCGAACACCCAGCCAGCGAAAATGATCTAGTGAATTGTGGGCTCCTATCCTCAAATAATTTTCTAGCACCTCGGCCGCTTCCGCGGACCTAGCGGTGTTTATATATATACGAAGTAGTATCTCGTTTGCTAAGGCATCAGCGTTACACCCTTCTAAACGTGTTTTACAAAGTTCTTCCGCCACTTTGTACCGCCCGACCTGAAAATTCGCCAGCATCAGTTTGTTGTTCATCGTTTTATTGTAGGGATACTCTTTAACCTGATCCAAGCACCAAAGGGTTTGCTCGTACTCCTTTAACGAATAAAACTCCTCCGCTAGCTGCAACCATTTCCACTCCTCGTGCTTGCCTTTAGTCGTGAGTTCTTTTGCCTGTCGCAAGTAATCCATTGCCTCATGGGATCTTGCCATGCGGTTCATACAAAATGCCTTGAGAAGGTAGCCTGTTGAATTTTCAGGAAATTCTCGAATTATGCGTTCCGCATGAGGTAGCGCGTCAGAAAAAGCTTTATTTTGGATATACTCGACTGTCACAAGGTCGAGTAAAGACAGGCGATCTTCACCATCAAAATCATCAATCCTAGCTAATATAAAATTAGCAGCTAACTCAGGTGTTCCTTCCAACGTCAGGACACGGGCTTCAATATAAATATGATACAAGTGGCTATACTCAGCAAGTGACTCAATACCGGGTAATCCCAGCATATGACGTGCTTTTTCAACTTTCCTGGAGTTCAGGTACTCGTACATTAAATTCCTGAATGCTGTAAAGTTCTGACCGACCTGCCAAGCCTCCTCCAAGTCATATTCAGCACTGATAGGATCATCGAGTATTTGATGACATATGCCCCGATTCATCACGATGTGCCAGGAAGACGCCGATAGTTCAGTTCGGCGGACAAACTCCCATGACTGCGACAACATCTCTTTGCATTGACGAATCAGTGACTTATCGTCCAGAGAAAAACTGTTAAGCACAATTTTTTCAACAGTAGCGACAGCTTCCAGCTTTTTTTCGGCTACCAATGCCTGAATTCGCCAACGTTCGCTCATCGAAGACCCGGTTCTTGCGAGACTACTGTCCAATAGGGCGAAACCTTTCGGCTGATTCCCCGCGTCTACAAATATTTCTCCCACCGTAAAAGCTACCTGTGGCGTTGCAAGTGCTGCTTGCGGGATATTTGCCACCAATTGTTCCGGGGTCTGTGTACTCTTGTTTACAAGGATGTAACCTATCCACAGGTTGCTATCTACTGAGCCGGTGAGTAAGGGATCTGTGAACACCCTCTGAAATTCATCCAGTTGATTTAAAAGAGCGAAACCCAGCGTAAGATAGGCAAGAGAACTAGCCGAGCGAAAATTTAGCTTTTCCAAACGAAGCAGAAGTTTCCCCGCTTCATTCCTGCGTCCCAGATCAAACAAAATGCCCGCTAGGTTCGCTATCACCTTGTAACGTAGTTCGTCATCAATTTTCTCCCAATTCTCTTTTTGGAAAAGCTCCAACTCCTCTAAGGCCGTTTCAATCTTTCCCCTGTCTTTTAGGTCACGAATAAAGGTCAAACGTTTGCTGTAAATTGTCGACTCATCTAGGGACACTGATCCGTTTCCTTGCTTTGACTGGAGTAAAGACAATATCTGCTTACTAACTCCTAAGGTTTCATCGTTCAGGGCCAAACCCTTTTCTGCGAGCTCCTTTTGTTCCAACGCTGTTTGGTGTATAGCGTTCAATCTATACTCAATAGTTTTAATTAATTTCTCTTCTATACCAACAGGGATAGTGTACGGGGTGCCTTTAAATTGGCCCGCATGTTCTTCCTTGATCTTCCTTAGAAGCTGCGGTTGGTACTGTTCAACGTTGTTTGTTTTGATGTGGTGGGTGTAACAAAACAGTACGAGGTTCGAATAGGCCCTTCTATCCTCGTCGTTCATTGCTGAATTGTAACGCTCGCCACCTGGCTCCGCTGCTTCGATATGGCAGATTTGTCCCACAAAATCACCATCAGCATCTATCAATACTTCGTAACATCCCGGAAAGGCGCACTGGTTTCCCGAATGAGCAAACAACTGTCTAATTACGTTCTTTTTAGGAGCGAGTCTCGGCATATTGCAACTTACCAATTTTCTATGATTTTCCTTTCCCTTTACGCTTACAAGTAGGCTGTAGTTGTATCATCAAGTGCCGCCCCGTCTTTCGGATAGGCTTTTCGCTGCAATCTTCGCGCCGCTGGCACGAAGGATATCCGCTCCAATCCCTGGCGGTAATTTACCATTTCATCAACTCAGAGTTTCCGCCGCATCCGGAGCTACGGATGCTCTCATTAAAACAAGGAAGGGATACTCTTTCCAAGAAAAACCGGGTTGGCAAAAAGGCAGCTAAGGTAGCACCCCAGCATGCAGACTATTCAAGCTGCCAAAAGACTACGGCATAATGGCGGCTATTCTTCTCCTCTTTCAAAATAAAAGTGCCGCCAGCCGGAGGCACTTATTCCGTTTCCTTTTGGCTGCTAATGGGGTGCTATGTCCTTGCTTTCTTTTTTTCCCGGTTTTTTTCTTTTGAAAACAAGTTTTGACAGGACAGGCGGGAGCAAGAGAAAAGTAACAACCTTTTTCTCACTCAAAATTTCTCGTTATGGAAATCACAGCAAGAATCGTAAGAGACGCCGAAGTAAAAACCACACCCGGCAATCGTACCGTAGTCGAATTTACCGTAGCCCTTAACCAAGGTTACCGCTCAGGAAGTGAGCGCGTAGACACCACACAATTCATTACCTGTTCCTATTGGCGTACTGAAAAAGTAGCCCCCTACCTGACCAAAGGCACCTTACTCGGTCTATCCGGTGACATTGGTGTGAATGCGTATGTAAACGCGCAGGGCCAACCGCGCGCAAACCTCACCATGCACATCAACGACCTGAAATTTTACACAGGATCGAAAGAATCGCGGCCGCAGGCAGTAAGCGATAATACCCAGAGCCAAACGCCTGTTGCGGCCTCTGAAGACCTCCCATTTTAATCCCTTCACAAATCAACATTCATTTTTCACTATCTCAATTTTAATATCATGGCACACAATCTCAATTTCAACGAACGTACAGGACAATGGAGCTTTTTCTCCGTACAGGAATCCGCATGGCATGGCTTAGGTCAGATCGTTACAGAATACCCCAACAGCAAAGACGCCTTACAGTTTGCCGGCTTGGGATATACCGTTGACAAACGGCCACTTTTTACCTATACCGACCGACCCCGATTTGATACCGTGGGAGGCATTGATTTACAGGTTCCCGAGTTAGAAATACCCGGCCAGTTTGCCACCATTCGCCGGGACAACAACGCTTTTTTGGGAATCGTCGGCAAAGATTACGAGGTGGTGCAAAACGAAGAAGCGTTTACTTTCTTTGATGCCATTGTAGGTGGTGGTGACGGAATTCTATACGAAACAGCAGGCGCATTAGGTCAGGGAGAGCGCATTTTTATCACCGCCAAATTGCCGGGCTATATACGAGTAGGTAGCGACGACCTAATCGACAAATACATCTTCCTGACGACCTCCCATGATGGCAGCGGGTGCATAATTGCCGCTTTTACCCCCATCCGCATTGTTTGCAACAACACCCTAAATGCTGCGCTTCGCAATTGCTCCAACGTGGTCAAGATTCGCCATACCGCCGGGGCATCCGACAAACTTAAAGACGCGCATAAAGTAATGGGCATGGCTGATAAGCTGTCCCACATGATGGAGGACGTATTCAACCAGTGGTCAAAAATTCCGGTCAGCGACCAGCAATTACAAAAGCTCATCCGTATGGCGATGAGTCCGGGTAAAGAAGTATTGACAAAACTCGAGGCCGATAAGTTCGAGGAAACCTCTACCGTTTTCAAAAATACCTGCGCCCGTGTATTTGAGTATGCCATGATGAGTGACACCCAACAACTCGACACCACACGCGGAACGCTGTTCGGTGCCTACAATGCCGTGACCGGCTTTTTCCAAAACGTACAGGATTACAAAGGGGATGAGGAAAAAATGAAATCACTGATCTACGGCGGTACGGCGCAAACCAAAACCCAACGGGCATTTGACCTGTGCTTGGACTTCGCCAAAGCGGACGTAAACGCACCCCAATTCAATTAATCAACCCGGCAGCGGGTGAAATGCCCGCTGCTACTTTTTCCAACACTTAAATCAACAGCGATGAAGACGACACCAAATCCTACCAACTATATTATCATCCGCGCCGCACGTAACCACCCGATGGACGGCACAGATTACGCCCTCTTTCAAATCACCCCTGAATGGAAATCCTCTATGCTTACTCGCCATACCCTTGCGACACTGCTAATGCAACAAGACAAGGAAATGGACGAGATGTGTTTCACCGGATTGTCTGCCGCCTTCTGTTCTTCGGACGGGGAAAAAATAGACTTAGATGAACTACTCCCCGGTGATCGTTTTTGGAATTACCTCGACCTCTCTGCTGTGGCATTCCGTGAGCATTTTGAATCCGAGGAATTTGTACCGGTACTTACCTGCATTAGCCGCGAAGACGGCGCGTATTTAAGGGCGCAGCAATCCATTGAAGATTACGACCCTTACCGTTCGGAATACTTTGACATTCCGGTGCTATGTGCCCCCGCTACACACCCTAAAAAAACTAAAGCTATGAAACCATTACAGCAACTTACCAATGTAGAACGTGCCAAACTGTTACACGAACTGTTCCCCGAAGAAATACCTGCATTCCTTCATTTTCTGCAACAGTTCGCCATCACCTTTCGCGAAGATCATTCAACCTCTCGTCAGCGACAAGAAGGCCAGTTGTTTGATGTAGCCTTTTGGTTAGCCAAAGCAACCGAGGCAGAACAAAAGATAGACAGCTATGCAGGAAGCCTTCAGGACAAGGCCAAGCGTTTCGCCCGTGTGCTGTTCGACGGAGATATTGCCCTGTTTTCCATTCGCGGACTGATTGAATATGTAACGATAAAAGTCCACAGCAACAGCCGGTTTGTAGCGATTGTGAACGCCCTTTTCAACATCGAAAAGTAATGGGACGACCATTCACAGCCAAAAGGCTTGATAATATCCGCAGGATAAGGAAGGCAAGAAGGCTGTTTAAACAAACACCACTCTTCGCCTTCCACCTGATGGAAAAGGATTATCCCGGCTATACCTGCGAACAGTTTAGGGATGATCTGAGGCGGCGAAGCAAGGCAAAAAAAAAGAAGACGAAAACTACGCTTAAACAGTACGGGCGTTATCATCGCTTTTTACAGTTGTTGAGCCTCTATAGGATTACGAACGACTTGGAAACAGCTCGGCAAGCAGCGCAACTCCGTTCCAACATGACAAAGCCCTACCGCATACTAGTCAGGTGTGGAAATGAAAGCCGGGAGTTTTCTGCCTCACCACTGATTGACTATTCTGTGATCGAACAATTAAACGTGCAGTTAAATGCCTGCGGAAACATGAGAGAGGCGGAGGAACTCATCACCACATTTAGAAAGAACTACTAATTCAAAAATCAGACGAGCATGGGACGATATATGACAGTAGTCCTGCGGGACGAATGCAGAAATGACCTTTTTATTGAATTGCTCAATGAAGAACTATCCGCTAAGTACGGCGCTAACACCGGTATAAAATTCAACACCTGGACTTATTTGTTAGAGGAGGCCGATTACATGAACACAGACCCGGACGGCCTTGCACAGTTGCAGCATTGGGAACGGCCGATCTCGGCCGTTCAACTACACCAACATTTCTTCTGGTTCCGGTTTGCCGAGTTTTCCTTTAAGCTTTCCGGCTGCCCCGAGGCTGTCGATGCAATCGACGCCATTGCTATCTGCAAGTGGATTTCGCATACCAAAGGAAAGTATATAGAAAAAACCAAGTCTGAAAACTACAATCCCGAAGTCGTGAAGGAATACCTAAACAACGTGTTTGAAGAAGCAGGATATGACCTCTCAACAGTATGGAACATACCGAAAGAAATTTAATAACAGCTTAAAACATTCACTTAAATGGAAACAAATTTTTTCAGCCAACTGGCAGCGCTTGATCTGCAAGGCGACCTGATACTCAGCCTCCGTAAAGCAGATGACAACAAGTTAACCCTTTCGATTTATCTGAAAAATGACAGATGTGGCGATAAGGCAAGAGTGGCTATTCCCCCGTTTGCGGCCACAGAAACCGCCCAAGTATTAGACAAGGATTTCTTTCCGACGATATCGGCGCCATTGCAAACCACCTCAACCCTGATGAAGAACATGGAGCAATACCAAAAAAGTCAGGAACAGGCACAAACCCAATCCCTCGCCAGTAAAAACAAAGAAGGCAAGGAAAAAAGCAACGGTGTCAACAAGAAATCTAAATTAGACGACGCACTTGAAAAAGCCGAAAAACTGGAAGGTGAAGGCAAATACCGCGAAGCGTGGACAGCCGTGCCGGAGCCGGGCGACTATCCCGATCGCGCCGAAGAACTGCGGGAACGCCGTAGAGAGTTATCAGCAAAGTTTGAACCCACACTATTTTAAACATCTAATATTCAATTACCATGCTAGTTACAAAAGAATTGCCGCGCGTGTTCCTGATGAAAGAACAGGGACAGGAACGAAGGCTGACCGACCCCGGCATAGACCTTAGCCCCGACGCAGTACTCAACTTTTATTCCAACACCTTCCCCATACTAACTACGGCGAAGATCACCGGCCCGGAAATTCAAAACGACGAGATCATCTATCGTTTTGAAAGCACAATGGGAACAAAAGGATAACACATGAAACCCAAGCAAAAAATCAGGCAAATAAAATGTAAACCCAATACAGCAACATGGATACTCCATCAAAAGTTCGAGCAGTTCGTAAACGCACTAGACCGCACGGCAGATGCAAACGAAATCCGGCGAAGTCCGCCGCGCAGCGCACCCGCGGAATTGGTGTCAATCCTTTTCTAACCCACCAATTTACCCCCCTGTATAAAATCCCGCAAATAGATGCGGACGCGCAAATAAGCTTTTTTGAATCTGCCCGAAATCTGTGTGCGCTGTATGGCTTGGTAATGCCGGACTATTCCGGATTGCCTTTCCCCTTAGACGTTGCCCAGGTTCACAAGCAGATCGCAGCAGCGCTTTCGCAGCATGACCTTACATGTTTAATAGCAAAGGACAAGTATCGCCTCTGCTGTCTAGCCACGGCGAAAACCTACAACACAGGCTATACCCTGTATTACATTCCCATACGCCCGCTGTGGAATGTCTGCCAGCAAAGCAAGCTGCAACCATTGGCAGCACTATTAATGGGCATTTACCGGTACCTATACAGGATAGCGGATTTAGCCTACTGCGGCGAAGGCTCATATACTGGACAGACCTATCAAACCATTAAAGACTGGATTGACGAGGAAACAGGCGAAGAAGAAGGGCGCGACGAGGAAACGCGGGAACTAGACACGTATTTTGCTGCCACCGCAGCGATTGAACCCTTGTTGCAACAGCCCTTTAAAGAGGACACCCTTACAACCGCAATTGTGAACTACGCTAACACGACAGATCATAATGAATGCCTGATTGAAGTAGCCAAAGAAGTAATACGGTTATCCGTTGACTTTCCCGGTCGTTCCTTACGGAGTTCAATTCCGGCTGATTTCTACCAAGAAGACCCAGAACAGGTTATCTACATGGAAGAATATGCTGCCTTTTTTTGGAGCGCGAATGATTGCCTGTACGACACCTTCTTTGACATCATTAACAGTGACTTGCAGGAGAAATGTTCCGCAGAAGAACCCGTAGCGCTTCAGTGGTTCGACCAACCCCAACAAACAGAATATTTTGATTTCACATTTGAAACTAGGCTGTTGTCGTTACTAGGCGAACTGGCTATGCAGCTAAATACCTACGATCATGACCAACCTCACTAAAACATTCAGCGAAAGTTATAACCCGGTCAAAGCGCTGCTGATCTATCAGAAAAATCAGACCGAAGCCCGTGACCGCGACCAAGACCTCTATGTCGAAAGCTACGACATAGGCCAAAGCGGGCGACCAATCAATGCCCACCCTCTGACCGAACGGGAATCGGTCGCGTTGGGAAAATTACTGCAGAGTTCCAATAGCCCCCGAAGGTCATATCTGAAAACCAAAGGTCTTATCCCCTCCAACCTCTTGTTTCTTGACACCAGCGAAGAAGCCTTTGCCGTGTGGAACACACCGGCTGCGACCCAACACCTCTACTTTGTCAAAGACCTGACCATCCCTTGTGGCACCGCCAAGGTTCCGGCAATGGTGTGGAAAGCCACCAAACACCACCTGCAAGTGTTCGCTCTTAAAACTACCAAAAAGCCGGTAGAAACAACCGCTCTTTACCATGCGCCATTCTTCAACATTAGCGAAACCGGGCATGTGTGCATGGGTACGGTTAATGTGGATATTTCGCGCGAGGGATGCCTAGAAGACTTTATAGCACGGTGGCAAACCTATTTTTGGGAAAGCTATTTCTCCCACCTCCTGTCTGGGTTTAACCCTGTGTCCTGCAATATTGTACAACTATGGCAGCAACTGGTAGACACCGCTGAACGCTTCCCCGTCGATGTTTTGAAAAAAAGCACTCACTCCTTAAAAAACCTTTTCTCATGAAAAAGCAACCCAAAACCACCGTTCATTTTGTAGACAAATCCCTGTTACAGCCTTACAATCCGGTTCCGGTCAACTTGATCGGCGCGGGAGGCTCGGGCAGTCAGATGCTCACGGCACTCGCAAGAATAAACTATTCGCTGAACCAACTAGGCCATCCCGGATTATTTGTACGGGTGTTTGACGACGATGTGGTCACACCCGCTAATCAGGGACGACAACTATTCTGTGATGCGGAATTGGGATTGTACAAATCGACCGCGTTGATTAACCGTGTTAACCGCTTCTTTGGCACCAGTTGGAAAGCAGTAGAACAGCGGTACAACGCTCAAACGATAAGTGAAAATCCTGATTACAAAGAAGCGGTAATTACCATTGGCTGTGTGGACACGGTGCCAGCCCGCTTTGAGATCACGGGCATCCTGAAAGAATTGAATAAAACGATGAATGTCCATACTCGCAACCGTCCCCGTTATTACATGGATTTAGGAAACGGTAAACAATCCGGTCAAGTCTTGCTTTCTACCGTCGGCAGGATCGAGCAGCCTAGTTCAAAAAAGTTTGAACCCGTTCCTGCGCTCCCGATGATCACGGAGGAGTATAAAGACCTGTTAAGGAGCGTGGACAAAGAGGATAGTACGCCAAGTTGCTCCCATGCCGAAGCACTCGCCAAACAAGACCTGTTTATAAATTCCTCGCTGGTCAATATGAGCGCGTCCCTCCTTTGGCAAATGTTCCGGGAAGGAATGCTCACAAGTCGGGGATTCTTCATGAATCTGAGAGATTATCGCACGTTGCCCGTACCCGTCCAAAAGACCTAGCCGCGCGGGAAGCGGAGCAGCGCCGCACTGGTAGCAATCAATCCTATTATTTAAAAATTAAGCACGGCGCAGCGGCATCTTCAATGGTAGGCAACAAAACAATATAACCAAAGGTTTATCCTCTATAAAATGGGGGTACTAAGTTACTTATTCCGGCAAGGTACTGGTCACCTCGGCAACGTACCTCCACCAATTAAAGTTCAATTTCTAAAAACACTAAGAGAAATAGGAGTATCGAATACGGGCCAATTCCACGTCAAAATTGCCCGCCAACTCTCGCTCAATGACGGGTCGAATATCCGGAACGGTTTTGAGTGTTTCAAGCATTTTCGTATTTAAATACTTCAACCATTTTGCATCGAATTTCTGGTATTCAAATCTAAAAGGACTCAAAAGCCAAGATTCGAAGTCATTCAGTTTTTCAATCGACACAATCTCCGGTCTATCGAAATCAATACTACGCCAATAAACTATGTTAGAAAAATTCCAGAAAACCAGATCGCTAGGTCCGTATTGATATGCTCTTCCGCGATCTTCCCCAACCTTATCAGCAAGCTGTTGTAAGTAATTTTTATTCTCGAAATCATAATCAAGTTCCAGCAACATCTTACTATACAAATCTGAATTAAATTTTTCGTCTAAAGACTGCTCAAAACAACACAACAATTCATTTTTACATTTTGTATCGCATATATTGGCTAATGGGATCAGGTGCCGAAAATCTGACCGCAACCCATTGTCAGAGGTACTTTTAATTATTCCAATTTTGACGGAGTTGAGGCTATTAAATTCAAAGGAAGGATAAGTGGTACTTAATGCTCTGGCTAGTGTTTTTATCATGTCTTTGTACTTGGTACCGAATAGCTTATGTTGATTGATTGAAAACTTCAACAAATCATTCAATTCATCTTGAGTGAAAAAATTAGCTTTAACGGAAATAAAATTCGACACATACTTAATATCATACCACGATAAAATGGACTCACATTGCAAAAAATCCAAAAAAAGCTTTTTTACTGAGAAAAATTGTTCAGCTGTAATTGGCAATTTTGAAAGAAAAAAGAATATGTTGGCAAAACAGTCCGTAAACTTATCTTTGAAGTAGAAAGTTTGCAAATATTCTTTAAGCGTTCTATTTTCATAGGGATCATTAAATATCCCATAACTTACCAAAGACGAACATATATTTTTCAGCCGTTCAATTATCTCAAAAATGCAGTCTTGATCTGCCCGAATCACATCTATCGGAAGAAATATTTCTTCATTTTCAGCCGGTCTTATATGCAGAATTGATTCAACAATGAAAAATGAGTTAATTCTACTTATCCCATGTTCTGGAAGCGCATGAGTCGTAACGATACCCACCATAACCCTCTTTGTAATGGATCGGTAGTCGCTAAAAGCGTCATGAATAATCATATTCGCCGTGCAGTATTGCCTCAAGAAAATGTACGCTTCCGTTATGTCATGAACGAGGTCCGGTCCAGAATGCTGTCGCCCACCAGACTCGTAAAGTCGTTTCAACTTCTCAATACGTTCAAGGACATCATAGATTTTGTTTTCAATACGCTTAAACAGCCGATCTTCTTTGATATCAAGCAATAGTCTCTTTGCGGTATCAGTTATACTAAATTCGAGCTCATTGTAGACAGTACTATCTAAATCGATTGCCTTGATATCGCCTAGTATCTCCTTTCTATCGGTATGTTGATAATTAGTTACCAGGTTATGGAGATGCTTCAAGTTTTTTTTTGCAATAAAATAGGCTATTTCCTGACCTTCTTTGCCCTTTGTTTGATTTTCAATTTCCTTTAATATGATATAGGTATTTTTAAAATCATTTGCCCCTAATAAATAATTTGCGTAGGCATATTCAAGCGTATTATATACTGCATTCCCCTCAGCAGCCTTCAGCTTTTCGATTACTCGCTTGAAATTGAAGGCCTGATAGTTACAAACAATACAGTCACAATCAACCGACTTTCTAAGATCAAGGGATAATGAGACTCCATCTTCATTTTCATTGAATCGAAAAAATTCCCTTCGGCTAAAACCAATTACATTTTTTCTTGCAGACTCAAAAGCATCAATGTCCTTAAGAGCAGCAATCTTTACTATCCTTGAACGGTATAGTATTTCAAATACATCTAGCAATTTCCGTTCTGCGTCGACGACCTTTTCTTTTATGAGTTCTGACTTAAGCGCCTCCCGAATGACTATTTTCCCTTCTTCAATTGTTATCCACTTCAAAAGATCGTAAATTTTCTTGTTTAACGTCATCAATACACCATCTTGATAATGCCAGACATATTCATTGCTGATGTTAAACGGATATATTGAAGCAATAAATTCGGGATCAATAAATTTCAATGGGGTAAACTGTTTAACTGCGTGGTATAATTCATCTACAATGTGTACTACCAAAGGCTGCTGCTGGTGATCGAACTTTGACTTTTTTAGCAACCTTTCAGTCGGGCTATCATTATTCTTCGCCAAAAGACGGTCTTTGTGAAAAAGAAAAATAAGTTCTTTTAGTTTTGTCTCCTGCAATAAGTCCTTGATGAAATATGTTTGACATCTGGATGCATCATTAGCCACATAAAATCGAATTTCTTTCAAGTTTGAAACGATTACCCATTTACATCCTCCCCCCATTTTTGGCGCATAACTAAACGCCTGTTCAACCGGAGAACGTTCACCTGGCCTAGCTTGTTTTTCGTCCAATTTTGCCTTAGCATTTTTTACTTCAATTATCCCCCTGACATCATCCTTTAAGTTATCGATATAAAAATAGCCGACTGCTGCATCAGGTTTGGTGCCGTCGATGCTGGATTTTTTTTCCTCCCGCAAACGCCATTCTGTTGAATTCCCGTAGTTAAAGCCGAGAACATCACCGAAAAAATTAGTAACAAAGCGAGACTTTATCTCCTCTTCTTTGAGTGAATCTAGTTTACCTGATAGAAGCTCGCTTACAAAGCTTTCTAACCAATTCAGTGAATCTCGAACGCTGGGAATGCTTGATAACCTAAAATCAGCAAGGTAAGGCACCAAAAAATTCTCTGAAAACAGTGGTTGGATCATATAATAATGCGAAGGGTGATTTGCATAAAATTACTAGAATTGCACAATAATTAGAGAATATATGACAGCAATACCCAAGTCCAAAATCAGATGAATATATATTCTGGACTCTTACAAAATGATTCTACGACCAATATAAATGCGCGCTTATTTAAAAGAGTGTTTATTTTTTCGTATTTTATCCAAGCATACCGATCAAAAATAAAAAATGGCCGAAATTGGAAGAACTATCCTTGCCAATGCGGCAGTGGAAAAAATATAATCACTGCCCCACGAGATCCTGACGGTCGTGAAATAATTTAAAAAAATACCCATGACCCTAGTTATCGTCCACAAAATGGGAAACCATATTTCCCTGTCTTCCGATTCAAGAATTTCTTTTGGTGCCGCCGGGTACATCGACTATGGAATAAAAGTCTTTAGCGTACCCGTTAAGATACATTCGCCAACAAGCGTGGAAACTGACGCCACAGACCTTGTGTACAGCAACAAACTGGGTCTGGCCATTACCGGCAGCGCCATCAACGCATACACGGTTAAGGAATCGGTGTATGAAATGCTGCAGCACCTCCAATATGTACCCGGACATACAGACGTTTCATTGGATGGCATCGCGTCCCTTATATTCAAGGTATTCAGGAAATCGACGATGGACCTCGGCGGCATCATGCGCGAAAACGGGATTAGTGAACTCATTGTTTCCGGGTTTTGCCCGGGTCAGCGGAAACTACGGGTGTTTTATTTCTTTTGTGACATCTTCAATAACCCAATCCAGCCAGGCTACGAGGAAATTCTCGTTGATAGCGGAATGCGGTTCTTCGGCAGCGGCAAGGTCGAGGCTCAGCGGGTTTTCAACGCTACGCCCCAATTGTCGCCACTGCATATTGTCCGTCAGGTGATCCGGGATGCACGCGTGCCCACCGTTGGCGGGGGCATGCAGTACGGCGAGTTTGCCGGGAATAATTTCGAAGTTTTCGGTATAGAGGACTATATGCTGAACCCCGATGGTTCCTTTAAGGAATACCTATATACCTTACGCGGGCTGAACCTTTACAGGGAGGAGTTTGAAGCAGACAGCGGAGATTTCCATGTGGCCTATAAATTTAAGCAGCCATTTGAAAGGGAGATCAACGAAACCTGGCAAAGGGACGACACGTAACAAAGAAAAAAGGTTTGTGATCCTCTATGGGCCGGAAATGATTCTCTGGCCTTTTTCTATGGCATGTCCTTGTGGGCCGATCAATTACAGGGTACACTTCATTCCCTTCGCTCTTCAATCACGAACGGCCGGTCCCCACCGCCTTTCATTCTCCACATTCTGCAAGCAGTTACCAAGACCCGATTGGTGGACGTAGGCAACCCGCCTGCTCTGCATTTCCCAACCGAAACGGATAAAAAAGGCAGCTAATATAGTTGCGCTTCCGTCCAGGGACCGTTGCCCACCGGCCATCCTTTCAGGGAACTGAACAACTTGCTATGTGCCCCTCATATCGTTACGTTACAAAAGAAATATACCAAATGTTCTACCGGGACACGGTTAAGGGCATACTCAGCTGACGGGGATAAAGGACCTATTATTTCTTTGCGATGCGTTCACCCTGTCGTGAACATAAACAACAATAACCCTCACCAACTGGATTGCTGGTAGTAAAAGGATCTCCTGGTATTGTTGCAGTCCTTTCCCCGTGGACAATGTTGCACCGGATGGAATAGAGTGTTTTCATCAACGCAAGGACCATTGTGCCAGGGTTGGCCGATTACAGTCCATTGATAAGTTGCAGGTCGCGGTTGGGCTGCGGGGTTCTCCTGTCAAGGTCGATGTTAAAATGCGGCATTGCAATGCATAGTGCCTGTACCTGCCCGTCAAGACCCTGCTGTGCCAAGTGCTGTGCAATGCTGGATGCCCCAAGAAGGTCAATTGTAAAAGTTGTGGCTCCCGCCCAGTCGCCTACCTGCTCTCTCGCATTGGCAGTGGCCTCGGCCTTTTTTTGTGGGACAATGTTATACAGAAAATTGTAGTTGATAAACAGGGTTACGTACTTGTCAATGAGACTGGCAATATCCCCGTCCACTATGTTGTCGGCCTTTTCAAGCCACTTGTAATAGAAATCCTGTTGGTCCAGAGTTAGCATGTCATTGTAGTGGTCTTTGGCGCTCTCAAATCTACATTGAATCTCACTTGATCTGGCTCTTTGAATTTTTTATAACAAAGATAAATGACACTACCACAGAAAACTTTTCTGAGAAGGCATTCTGCGGAGATGGATATTTCCCACCGTTTATCTGGCTCGAAAATGCAACGATTTTTAGCCCGGCTGGGACAAGGTATATGTTAGCATTTAACAACATCCTGTATTCTTTGAATAAAAGATCTGAGAAGCTTTTCTCTGACCAGATATCTCCTTTTTTAGAGCCCGCACCCATTAGACAAGCAGAATATCTTTTCTCGTTAATTCCTGGTATTCGATTTAAACCAAACATTAATTATCCTGGTGGGGAGATTGACTTTGCCGTTCTATCGGAGTCTGAAAAGATAGCACTGTGTTTTCAGGCGAAAGGGACAATTGCACCAGATAGCGCGAGAACAGTTCAAAGGGTTGAAGATAGGACCTTGGAAGGAATGAAGCAGATTCTGCGATTTGATGCATTACTACCTTCAGAAAAAGAAAAAATTGTCAATACTGCATTTAACACGTCACTTAATAATATCGAATTTCAGCAGGTATTGCTGGTTCGATCATGTGCCGGATCTGCAACCGGATGGGATACTAACGACCGGTTCCCAATCGTAAACTATGTTGTACTTGCTCTTATTATTGCCGAGATGATATCCACCAGAAGTTACAGCTTACAACAGTTTTGTCAGCAAATATGGGCAAAACAAAACGAGCTTATCAGGACTAGTGATGCGAAAGTAGTTTATGAAAAGCTACCAATCGGCGAGCATTTGATGGAATTTCCTAATGTAACTATGGACCAAGGTTTTATTATGTCTGCCCATACGAAAATAATAACATCAATTCCACACTATGAAACAGCCACCTAAATGGAAAAAAGGTTCCGGTGTGACTTATTCGGCATAGCAAGAAAACTCTAAACATTTCGATCGCGTATTTTTTAAATTCTTCAATTAGTTTTGCAAGGAGTGAGAATAATAATTTTATTTGATACTCGAACGCATTCTGATTAATACACCAAATAATTAATAGAACTAAAATAATGAAGTGGAAAGACAAGCTACTTTCATCAAGCTTACCATTAGAATATGAAGTCGCCAAAATGTTGGCAGGGCAAGGTTTTTCTATAAACTTTGACTACGCTTATAAAAGACTAGACGCCGTTTTAGAAAAAGAATTCTCGATTGATATTCAATCCTTAGCATGGTATCCGTTTCGTCACAAAGCAGGTATTAAAATGGGAATTGATATACTTGTTGAATGCAAATACAGAAACCCTAATGTCTCTTGGTTGTTTCTTCACGATTTAAACTTAAAAGACTACTCCAATTTCTCTACTTACGGACCAATTAAAATGGTAGATGAATTTTCTGAAGTTGTTGCCAAAAAGGGGGTTAAAAAAATTTCGGATTGTCAGATATGCTTAAAAGGAATGGAAATAAACACACAAAACGGAGAAGTACATGACACGGGCATCGCACATGGCATCAGCCAGTTAGTTTACGCACTTCCATCCGTTCTGTATCAACGTATATTTGCAAGTCTTGTAGATCATTTAAGCGAAGTCAGGCCTTTCATACTATGTCCCATTTTAGTAACAACAGCACCGCTGAGAATTATTAAACCGGAGTTTTCTATTGCAGAGGTAATGAACGCATCTGAATTAAATGACATTTCCTACGAAGTGCCGTATCTGTCCATGTATAACTCGATGTATCCAAGCTTCGGCGCTCATTGCAAAGAAATTTTCAAAAATATTATATCAGAAGGAAAGCAAGATCGGTTTGAACATTTTAAGTCACTTCGCAAACTTCCAAAAGATAAAGATAATTTACCCCTGCTAAGTGAGTGGCGTTCACAACCTGAGTTGCTTCTTTTAGATCTGCAGTTGGGTCATGTTGGGAACATTTTTCGTGAGACTTTAATTTGTAATTTTAACCATCTTCCGTCGCTATTAAAGCATTTAAAGTCCTCAATAGAGCACGCAGGAAAAAGTCTGACAAAACTATAAACTTGACTAAGCGCGAAACGATGATTAGCTACAGTCGTTGAAACCTATTTACGCTGGCGATGTAGTTTCATTTGCCAGTAGCCACTGCACATGAAGCTGCTTGACTTTATCCAAAAACAAGGGGCTAATTATTGAGTTCGCTTCTTTATCCTCCATACCTCTCTGTGCCATTTGCGCTAGATATCCTGGAATGATCTTCGCTAAAACTGACGGATTTTCCTGCATATAGTCATTAAATTTTTCTTTCTCGACTTCAGATTCAAAAATAATAAATGGGGCGGAACCTCCTCGAGATGTTAAGGCATAATTTCCGTCTCCAAGAAATTTTAAAAAGGTCTCGCCTAGCGACCCTTTAATGTAATAAAAATACCAGTTCTGAATATGGTCTAACAAAATGTATTGTGTTTCCGGAACTGCTATCATAAGACGCATCTCATCGCAATAGGCAAAACCTAGCTCAAATATTTTTGTTTGATGATACTTGAATTCAGCTTTTCCGAAAAACGAAGCCTCATTCGGGTAAAAAAAGCTATAAACCTCGCATCCCTTAGAATATTCTCCAATCTGTACGGTGTACTCTGGATATATATTGTGAAAGCATTGATTTTCGTTTCCGATATCTTTTGTCCACTCATTGGGACAAGCAAGAAGCACTTTCATTCGTTCAAAGGGAGTAACATCAAGACCAAATCGTTGCCTCCACATTTTTTCGACGTAGAAAATATCTGCCGTACTATCAATTGGCGTGTTCGTGTCCCCCGCCCTAGTATAGATGTTGCCGGCACCAACGTATCTTTTCCCTTCACGATATCCCGAACTAAGGTAGTATGGTTTTTGGGGGCGATCGGAAATAATTATTACGTCAATCTCCTTTCGTTTGACTTTTATAGTCTTTACGACTACCTCGGGTCTTATGTCACCAGCAAATTCTTTAGATCTAATGAAGTCTACAAGGCTCGCCTGAGACTTTCTGTTTGCCTGGCCCTTTTTAAGGCCTTTTAACTTACACCCGGTTGAAGGATCAGAAACACCTATTATCAGATATTTGTCACTTTTGTTTAAAGAATTTGCCAGACAAATTATATCGTGCAATAGATCAGCATTATTATCGTGAGGGACTTCTTTGAAATCCCAATATTCTCCCTCGATTTCTTTTTTAATTAAGTCAACGATCAATGTTTCAAAAGAAGTTTCCATTTGAAAGAACAGTTATTATGCTTTAACGTGTATAATGATTAGTCAATGAATAAAGATACCAACTTAACAAACATTCTAATACCATCTGCCGTGGGTTAAAAGTCAGCTTTATAACAGAAGTAAAGCTGCATCGAAAGCAAAAAATACCCAATGATAGAAACAACCCCAGATTATAGAGAAGCCATTTTAACCATTGGCTGTGTGGATACGGCGGCAGCACGTTTTGAGATCGCCCATATCCTGAACGGGTTGAATAAAGCATGGGCGCACATACCCGCAACCAGCCCCGCTATTACATGGATTTAGGCAATAGTCAACACACCGGACAAGTCATACTATCAACGGTCGGAAAGATCGAACAACCAAGGTTGAAAAAATTTGAACCCGTTGCAGCACTTCCGATGATCACAGAGGAGTACAAAGCCTTGCTACAGAGCATGGACAAACAAGACGATTCGGCGAGTTGTTCCCATGCCGAAGCGCTCGCCAAACAAGACCTGTTTATTAATTCGTCGTTGGTAAATATGGGCGCTTCCCTCCTGTGGCAAATGTTCAGGGAAGGTATACTCACCAGCCGGGGATTTTTCATGAATTTTAGCGACTACCGTACCGTACCAGTACCCGTCCAAAAGTCGGGTCGGCGCGGAAAGCGGAGCAGCGCCGCGCTGCTTAAAGTTTCCGGCTATTCAAATTCTCAGCGCGGCGCTGCAGCGTAGTTGGAGGTACCTCACAGTATAACTTAACGGAGCCTACAATTGTCAGATTTCAGGCTTAGATCCATCCTTGCGCAGGCAGACAAAAAAGATATTATTCACACGGATTATTGCAAATGTTCCGGGAAAGTATGCTCACCAGCCGAAGTTTGTTGATGAATCTTAGCAACTGCCGTACCGCCAGCCGTCGAAAAGTCGGGTTAGCGCGGGAAGCGGACCAGCGCCGCGCCGACTGTAAGTTCACGACGATCTTAATCGTCGGGGCGGCGCCGCGTCTTAGCTGAAAGCATTAAGCTTAATTGTAGAAAATGATCTAGAACTCAACTATGGAGATTCTTTAAATATTATTTTACCTTCCAAAAGTAATTCAGTTTTAAAGCTATGCTACTTACAATCCGAGTTGACTTACCTTGAAAGTATTAAAGCGACATATCATCAACAAAGCATTCAATGCTATGCGCTTATTCTATTATAAACTTCGTCGATAAGATTCATGAAATTTGGGCTTTTGTGAGTCCTATAACAATGTTCCAGCAAAGACATTTTCGAATGCTTAATTTGTCTTCCCTGGTTGCTAAGAATTCTAGTTAGTAAGGCGAATAAAGACTTACCTCTTATTAAAACGTTATATTCATTTTTTAATTTGTCCTTTATTTCCTTTTTTGCGCTAGTGAAATTTACGCGTTCTAAAAACTCTTTCTTTATTTCATTTTTTTCCTCACAGATAATATGTTGAGGGTGATTTCGAAAGGTATACGGCTTCCCATCTAAAAAATTTTCAACCTCAAAAGCATAATATTCTATAAAATTGTGCAGGGATTCACGAAATATTGTCTCTTCAGCACCATCAAATAAGGATTCTATTTTTTGCTCATACAAGTCATTTTCAATTGAATAACCGTTAGTCCATATTATTTCATTAAGGTGTTCAGGTGTTTGTGTATAAACATATGCATCTTTGTCTGCGACAAAGATTGCTTTTACGTTTTGAAACTCATTCCTCCTTTCAAAGACTTGCAAAAGCTTATCTCTACCCCCACATGGAAAGAAACTTGCGTTAGTTATTCCGACTTCATTTTCCATCCACCTGTAAACAACAACATCATCTCTCCCTTCAACTAACACCGTAGTTAGAGAAGACCTTTTGAGCGTGTCAATAATTTCGTCAACTGTTAATTCTAGTGCCATGCTAAATACCCTTGTCATTTGATAATATGATTTCTTTGTCAGAAAACTTTGAAAAAATAAAAGGGCTATGAGTTGCCATGAAGAACTGATTATTATTTCCCTGATTTAGCAAAGTTGGTACAAGTGTTCTTTGCCAATCGGGATGTAAGCTTAGTTCTGGTTCATCAATGAAAATACTATTGTCTTTTGTAAATGCATTGTAACAGATAAAGCTCAGCATTTGCTTTTCTCCAGCTGAAAGTTTATCAGAAGAAATTGCATTATTAACTTCTCCTAAAGTCAAGTTGCTGAGGTTAATACCCTTATGCTGGAAAATTTTTGTAATTAAATTTGACAAGGTTGTGTATGGTTTCAGGAGCATTTCCCTGTCTCTTTCCATGTTCTCGATATCAGACTGAATTTCAAACAAAGTCTCTTGCTCATTTTTTGTTTTACTCTTTATTTTTCTAATAATCTCGTCGGACTTTTGTTTCTGGATCGAATTAATTTGGGCATTTATGTTCGAATACTCTTTGTTCAGCAGAATAACTATATCATCAGTTGAAATTGACGTAATAAACCTTTGGTTCCGCAAAGAAAGCCTTTTAGAAAAGTCATCTAGAGCCTCTCTAATTTGATCATTACGACCAAACCTTGGATCGTATCCTTCTTCCATAGAAAAGCCACCTTCAATACGTCTGAACGTGGGAAAGAAAATTGTAGGAACTGCCAACTTGTATAACTCTGAAAATTTTTCGTGAATCCTAACTGTGCGACGAATTTCTAAATCTCTTAAGTTTATGTCACTTATCGTAAATGGCTTATCCTTATCAATACTTATCGTTACAGTGTTATTGTCGGTGTCTCGTCTAATTGCAATAACTGCATTTGTTGTTGTCAACTCAGCATGCGTGAAATTGATCTCTTTAATTAAGTTGTAAACCCTACCTGAATTCAAGAACCAAATTAATTTAAGAATCGTGGTTTTACTGGACCCATTTGTTCCAGTCAGCAAATTGAGATCAGGATGAAAAGACAACTCCAGAGGTTTCTTTCTGCCGTTTAATCCTTCTACAATTAATTTTTCGATCATGGCTTAATGATTGTAATATATCCTTCTAATTAGCAGCTAACTCGTAAATATACAAATTGCACAACTTAACTTAAGCTTTTATAAAATTGTTGAGCACTTCGATCTGTGTGTCTAATCTCTGACGGTTTTCTGTCTCAACAGTCTTAAATATACATTCATAACGGCGGCTAAGAAAAAGCTGCCATAAACTATATCGAATCTGTTTCCGACAGGACATCGTGCAAATATCCGATCAATGAGTTTAACAATCCTCCCCTCTGATCGCTGAAACATAGTTACTCTTTTTGCACGCCCAGTGAACGTCCAGTCAAATATAATGTCGACCAGCGATTACAACAAGAGCCATAACATTTTATAGATAAATTCCTGAAATGTATGAAGCGTTATAACTCTTCTGATCACATTTAGTTTGCAAAGAGTACCTTGATTTACAAGATTCAGATTCTATTTTACAGGAAGATTCTTGCAGGCTAAAGATGATATAAATTTTTCACACTCGCAAGCCCATTTTCGTGTCCCTACCTTGGTAAATCGATGTATTATTTATCCCCCTTCAAGATTTGCATTTACACTACAAAATGATGTTGGAAAGCGATGCGGAGCGCTGAAATGATGTTGGGATTGTTTATGTGAATAGCAATTTCGCTCCCTATATTTATCGATTAAAATCCGTATCTTATAAGCTAGTTTTGCGCTTATATATATCAAATGGAATATTACGTTTCGGATTTCATTACTGGAGAACAAATGATTTTCACAATGGACAATCCGTTTAAGGACGGATTCAAACTTGCCTTTAATAAATTTTATAGCATTTATGAACCGGACTTGATTGTACGGCACCCGGAGAGGAAACCCAGGCTAGCGCCTGCCAAAGAAAGGTTCTGTCGCTTTTGTTTCCGCATGTTCCCGGAAGTTACGTTTCGAAAAACGGCCCATGTATTTCCTCAGCTAATCGAAAACAAAAATATTATTCATGATTGCGAATGTGATGACTGCAACAGGTTATTCGGCACATACGAAGACAGCTTTTCCAAGTTTTTGGGGTTGACCCGCACAACCGAATTTATCAAAGGACAGGCAGGAATTCCGTCTTTCAGGAGCGGCGACGGCAGGTTCTCGATGTATTATGGAAAAGATAAAGAAGGAAACCACTTATTAAGAATTTCGGGCGATGCCGATGAGATTAAGACTACTCTAGACGAAATAGAATTCCGAACAGTGAAGCAAACATACATTCCACTTCACGTAATGAAATGCTTGTACAAGATCGGGTATTCACTTGTCAGCCCCTTGGATTTACAACACTATAACCCTACCCGTAAAATTCTCATCAGTAGTGAACTCGATCATTTATTGACCAACTTTGCCGGCGTGGTACGTTTTACTTTTCCTCACCCTGCTCATTCGCCAATGGCCGTTAGGTATAGGAAAAAAGATGTTTGCCGAAATCTTAAACATCCATCCACAGTTATATCACTTCATTTTAGCCGGTACACCTACCAATTCTTCTTAATTGATCTTAGGGATACCTTTATATTCGATCATGACAAACCATTTGACTTCCTATTTACTCCTCCGCCATTTCCTGGAAATCAAAGTGACATTTACCTGGCAAGGATAGATCTGTCGGGCACCCAAAAAAAAATGTATGAAACTGATGCCGCAATATTTAGGTTCGACGAGAACACATAATAAAGCGTGGACTTGTAGTTGCATCTATTGTATCAGATCCCCTCAGACCGAAAGTTGGCTGTATTCTTGTTAGCAAAGTCGTCCAGTTGCCTTTCCCCAGACCGCAAATTACCCGCTGCGGTCATTCCCTCACGTATGGCGGAGTTCCTCTCATAATTTATAGTTGTTCGGTAGTCGTCTAACCCTTTTTCAAACAATTTCTTGTCACCGCTGATATAACCCAAATTACACCATGCGACACCTCTGTTATTCAGGGATACGTTCCAGGTTAGAAGGGCGTCCTCGTTAGACTCTTTGTAACGATCAGTGAGTTCGATTAGTTTAGAAAATATCGCAATGGCCTCATCATAGCGGCCACGGTCAAGTAGCTCCTTTCCTCTAGCAAATTGCTCTGAAACTTCCTCTTTATTGTAATTCATGTCTGGAATTTTTGTAAAGGTAACTGCTTTGGGCAAGTTTTGACTTTACGCACATCCACTTTTGAAAAATGTGAGGCATACCCAATTGTCGACTCACCAACAAATTTTCTTGAACTTTGATAAGGCATTAGATTTGTACTCCTTTGAGTACTTTTGTAACTTTGTGTCGATAAGTTCTTAAATTCCTTGCGTCGAAATGCAACGTATCCTAAGGGTACCAATTCGGGTACCTGTTCTGATATTTGTCTTTTAGGATGTGTAAAAGAAGCTTTTGCAACTAAATATGCGGACCCGTCCGGTCCGCAGGAAGCTTCGAAGAAATTCGAGGCTTTTTTGTTTTTTGGTACCTGAGATTGAAGTAGTCGCGGCTTCGATCACGAAGCTTCACAGCGATGTGTGGCTTTTTTGTTTTCGTCGATGTTCAACATCTGCAATAGCCAAAGATATTCCGGCCAAGGTCGCGGGAAAGCTCAGCATCCTTCTACAACATCCATCTGACGACCTGCGATTAACAAGCCGAAACCTCTCCCGGGCAAAAATCAATTCCGATTCAGGGCGAAAACGCGTATTAGCAACCGATGAATTGAAAGTTCAAAAAAACAGGAATACATATCGTTTTGAAAGAAAATTCTGGAATTGCACCTACTTTTGAGTGTCACAGATAACAACATATTACGGCCATGCAAGACATTCTTTTTGACTTTATATCAAAATACATTTCTCTGACAGATGATGAGAAGAATGCGATACTTTCTTTAGACCTTTTCCACTCCTTAAAGAAAGGGACGATTTTACTCAAAGAAGGACAAAAAACGAAAAACAGTTACTTCGTTTTAAAAGGCTGTATCCGGACATATTATGTTTTAGATTACGAAGAAAAAACCACTGCTTTCTATACGGAAATGGAAGTTTTGACTCCCCCTTGTGTAATAAACAAAACGCCGTCCGACTATTACGTAAGTTGTTTGGAAGACACCATACTTACAATTTCAAATTCTGATATGGAAGCCGAAGTGAACAGCAAATTCCCAAAGTTTGAAACCATGTGCAGAATATTATCCGAAGAACTTTTGGCGAAACAACGAATGGATTTTGACGAGTTTAAAAATTCCTCCCCGGAAGAACGATACCTGAACTTAATGCAAAAAAGACCAGACCTTATTCAGCGCGTGCCACAGCATCAGCTAGCGAGCTTTTTAGGTATCAAACCCCAGTCTTTGAGCAGATTAAGAGGAAGAATTGTAGATAAAAATAAGGGATAGAGCTGGTTACCAACCTTAAGTGAGCAAGTTATGGCACCTTGCCCATCTGCCAGTTGATATTCAACCCCAACAAAGGCAACGAAACCCGCCCCACTTTCAAACCAGTCCTGCTTTGTTTACAATGTGCCCATCCTCCATTTCTATGATGCGGTGCGTCCGGCTGGCGAATTCATTGTCGTGTGTTACGATCAGTAACGATTGATGATATACCTCCGCCAATTCTCTGAATATATCGAAAACCATTTCGCTGTTTTTCTTATCGAGGTTGCCGGTCGGTTCATCTCCCATGATAATTAACGGATCGTTAATCAACGCCCGCGCGATAGCCACCCGTTGCTTCTGGCCTCCTGAAAGTTGATTAGGCTTTTTAAGCGCTTCCTTTTCTATACCCAGTATTTTAAGTTTTTCGTAAGCAATACTTTCTATCTCCTTTGTTGTGCGTTTGCTTAATTTTTCGCCGGGTAACATAACATTCCTGAGTACAGAAAATTCATTGAGCAGGTAGTGGAACTGAAAGACGAAGCCGATTTTTTCATTTCTTACCCTGGCAAGTTCCGACTCTTTCTTTTGCCGCATACTGACTCCATCAATTTTCAAATCACCTTCATAGTCCGTATCCATCGTGGAAAGAATATAAAGCAACGTGGATTTGCCACAGCCCGACTTTCCAATGATGGACGTAAATTCTCCTCGCGACAAAGAAAATTCAACATCGGTCAAAACCTTCACTTTCACAGGGTCATGAAAGTATTTGTTGATGTGAATAGCTTCCAGTACGATATCAGTCATGTTATTTTCCGCGTATAATGATGACAGGATCTATTTGGCTGGCTTTGCGTGCAGGGAAATATCCAGCGAGATAAGTAGTGACGAGTGAAAAAACACCGCCAATAAAGTAGAAGGTTGGGCTATAGTTGATGGGATATGTTTTAACGGTGGGCAGGGATGCTGTTTCGAACGGCACTTGTCCGATAATAGCAGAAAGTCCCAACCCGAATACCAGGCCAAGCAGACCGCCAAAAACGCCGATGGTCAGCGCAATCGTCACGAAGACCCACCTCACATCACCACCTGAAAAACCGGTGGCTTTCAGAATCGCAATGCTATCCATCTTTTCGTAGATCATCATGTTCAGTATGTTGTAAATGCCAAAGCCGGCGACGATCAACAAGGTAACACCTACTGCATATGAAATAAGCGTTCTGATAAAGCTGCCGGTTTCAAACTGTGAATTGGCTGTCTGGATGTCGGTTGCCTCGACCGAAAAGAGGTGGTTATATTCTTTCGCCATAGCCGGAGCCAGCAGCAGATCATGAAGTTTGACCTGGATATCCGTTATATAGCTATTGGCTTCTCCCAATATCTTCTGCGCCGTAGCCAGCGATGTATAGCTTTGCACCTTATCGATATCCAGTATGCCGGACTGAAAAAATCCTACCACTTTCAGTTGCACATGATCTCCCCTTACCGTTGTGACCTGGATAACATCGCCAAGATCGACGAGCATTGTTTCGGCAGCACCAATCCCCAGAATAATACTGTTGGGAACGTTTTGAAGATCTGTATAGTCCCCTGCTACTACATAGTCTTGAAAAGAGAACAACCTGTTTTCAGCCAATACATCTATACCGTTGATAAGTCCTGTGAGGTTAATGGTACCAATATTGTAAAATACCTGTACAACAACTTTCGGAGCTACACCCGATACACGGCCATCCTTCTTTATCGCATCAATAATAGCACCGCTGTTGTGTATTTGCGGCTTTTCATTGCTGGGCTTAACGGAACTGATGAAGTTGTATTGCTGACTGTCTTTTGAATAGAGGGCAACCGGCTGGTGCTCTGATTGCTTCACTTCATTGTAAAGGCGGATATGTGGTGTCCGGTTAAGGATGAGGCCGTCCAGCAGTTCATTCAGGCCGGACATAAAACTGAGCAGCGCAATAAACATCGTGATGCTGAATGTTACGCCGATAGCCGCCACCAGCGTTTGTTTCCAGCGGGCAAACAGTAACGACATAGCTACGTCGAAAATCAGCTTCAAATTCATTTCACTGGTATGATCAGATCATCGTCTGCCGTAACACCCGAGAGTATTTCGACCATCTTATAATCTTTTAGTCCTGTTTTTACTATTATTTTATCGCCGTTGCTTTTCACAAGCGTGGAATCGTTAAGAAATGCATTGCGCGGCACGAGTAACGCCCGCTGTTTTTTGTCAATGACAATGTTGGCTTCAAAACTGATAAACGGATAGAGTTGAGCCGGCGGGTTCTCGAAGGTCGCTTCTACTAAAAAAGTCTTACTGCTTTCATTCATCATCGGTGAAATAGCCGATACCCTCGCCCTGAAAACCTGGTCTTTGTAACTATCCATCGTTACCAATACCAATAAGTTTTTCCTGATTTTGAAAATGTCGTACTCATCCACCTGCATTTCCAGGATGAACTGGTTATTTTTTCCAATTAAGGCCAGCGGCGTTTGCAAATTAACCGACTCTCCTTTTCTTTTGTAGATTTTGTACAACACACCCTTAATCTTACTCTTCAGGGTAAATTCACTGGCCTGCTGTTGCGCCACCTGCAGATTCTTCTGCGATTGTGATGCGGTGAATTTGATCTGCCGCTCCAAATCATGGTACTTGCTCATTGCGGATAGATAAGCAGTCCTGGAACTTTCATAAGCCAGTGTTCGCTGCTCTAATTCATTCCTGGTACCTATATTCTGCTCCCATAAATTTTTTTGCCGGTTTAAAAGAAGTAAATCATTTTTCATCTTGTTTTCCTGCAGTTCAATGGTTTGCCGGGCGTCCGACAACTTATCCTGATTGGATGATACTTCTGCATAACGGGCGGCGAGTAATGCATTTTCCTGGTTTAGTTGCGGCACCTCATTGGCCACAGAAAGAATGGGCGTACCGACATTCAACGTATCACCTTCCTCTAGGTATATATCCTGTATAATGCCGTTTACAGTGGCAAATGCTTCGTATTGCTGATTGCTCTTCACCAGGCCGGATGCATACACCGATTCTGAAATAGCAGAAAAAAAAGGTTTTACTTTATCCTGTTTCCCTTTGCAGCCGGCCAGGAAAGTAAATAATAGTATGAGGGTGTATCTGGTCATATATGATTGGTGACATTCAACGGTTAAAATGTCTCGGCCAGCCACAGCAATAAGCCATTAACAAAGTTAATCTAAGGGGAATCATTCGAAATGACTCCCATCAATGTGGCTTATGACCCCTGTCAATCAATGAACAGCAATTGTTTAACTATTTATCGTCCTTATTGGGGTTTAACATTAAATGACATTTCATTGTTCTAATTTTACACGCTATGCAGCAAACTGGCTCCTTCCTTTATCAACTCAGGCAAAACGATAAATTACCTATCCGGATCGTGTCGCCGGAGTATGGACATTTAACATCTGCCGAAGCTGCTACCTATACTATACCGCAACATACCCAACACTACCTGTTCTTATTTATACTGAACGGCCATAGCCGGCACACGGTAGATCTGCAACAGTACGAAGTGGCTACCAATGAATTGATTTTTGCGATGCCCCACCAGGTTCATGAACAACCTGTTTTTGAAAGCGGTGCCGATTTTATCAAATTGGGTTTTGATGAAAGCTGTTTGTCCCTGCTGCCAAAGCAATACCCCTTTCTGATCAATCCGCTTAATTATCAGAAAGTCAGTTTTGAACCTGCTGCTGCCATGCGGTTAAAAGCCGTGTTCGCTATCCTGCTGGATCTTTTGAAACGATGGAACACCGAACCCGATCTTATTCTTGCTCATCTCAACAGCCTGCTGGCTGAAATCAATGCCGCTTATTTTAAAGCGCAACAAACTCTGCCCGACGGCAAACTATCCAGGTTTATCGCCTTCAGGCAACTGGTAGAATATAACCTCACCAATCTCCCTCCGATCAATACGATTGCGCAGCAACTGGGCATTAATAGCAATGGGCTGTACCAACTCGTTAAAAACCATTCCGGGCTTTCCCCCAAAGAATTTATCAATGACCGGCTGATACTGGAAGCAAAGCGGCGCATCTGCTATCAAGAACGTTCTTCTGTCAAGGACCTGGCTTATGAGCTGGGCTTTAACGATCCGGACTATTTCTCCCGCCTCTTTAAAAAGGTCACCGGCCAAACGATCGCCCAGTTTTCCAAAGATTTGTCAGGTAATTAATTCGATTTGTCCGGCTTGTTCCCCACAGCCTTTCTGAGCTTTGTTAAACATTAATAGTTTAGCATTATGCAGGAAAAATCACAAACAATTTTGGTAACCGGAGGAAACGGGCTGGTTGGTTCACGATTGTTGCCCCGGTTGATGAAGGCGGGTTGGCAATGTCGCGCCCTTGTACGCGGTAAAAAGGAAATGCCTGAAGGGGTGCTGCCTGTCGAGGGTGATCTCTTCGATCCTTCCTCACTGGCAGAAGCAGTTAAGGGTGTTTCAGCCATCATTCATCTGGCTGCAGTATTCCGTTCGACTGATCAGGACCTGATCTGGAAGAGTAACCTGGATGGCACTTGTAATCTGATGGCAGCAGCGAAAGTACATGCTCCTGATGCACGCTTTATTTTTTCGAGTACCAGCCATGTCTATAATACAAATAATCCGCATCCCGGCCGCGAGGACGATGAAGTGACGCCACAACATGCGTATCCGGCCAGTAAAGTGGCCGCCGAAAAAGAATTGAGGAAAAGCGGGTTGACCTGGTCGATATTGCGGTTCCCTTTTGTTTACGGTGATGGAGACGGACACCTGGAAGCACTGCCTCAACACGTTGCTGCAGCTAAGTTCCATCCTGCCATGAGAATGAGCACCATTCACCACCGCGACATTTACACCGCTATCAGTCTTGCCCTTGACGGAATTATGGATAACCGCACGGTGAACATAGCCGATGAAGCCCCGACATCTTTGTACGAATTATTGAAACTCGTTGGCCATACGATGCCCTCTTCATCTGAACCGCTTGTCAATCCCTGGTATCTTCATGCGGATAGTTCGCTTGCCAGGAGTCTTGGATTTCAGCCACAGGTAAGAACCGTTTACCAGGCGGTACAAGAGAAGTTATTGTGAAAAGTTACAGTCTTAATCTTCACTCCCGTTCATAATCAACTCCCTTAAACGCTGTTCATGCATATCGTCCCGGTTACCCTGCTGTAAGCATCCGGAATCTTCCGCTTACGCTTTACAATAAAATGCCGTCCCTTTTCGTATTGAGAAGACATATTTGATTTTCCTATCTTCATGGCTCTATCATGCAACTCATCATCTCCAACCAACATAACGAAATCATTTCTTCCGGGCACACCGATAGCCCGCTGACGGCATCCGCTTACAATGAATTCGCTTACCAGAGTTCCGAACCCTTCTGGCAGAGCACCGCCAGGGAAATACATTATCCGGGTACGCATATCGCCATGCATGAGGTAGACGTTCTCCAATCTGTCAACGTGCAAACATTGGATGCGCCACAGACGGTGAGTTTATTTTTTGTAGAAAATGGTTCGTTGATTTCAAAGACCGGTAAACAGTCCGGCGATTGGCAGATATCTTCGCTGCAACACAACCTGCTTTACAGCGCCTATTCCACCGACGCCACTTTTTTCCAACAACAAAAAGATCTGCGCCTTACCATCATCAGTTTCACACCTCAGCGATTTTCCGAACTTACCGACGGAGCGGGAAAAATAACGGATCAGATTAACAATCAGATCGCCAAAGGCAACAGCTCCAGCCTGAGCGAACAACGCAATCTCCGGATCAATCTGCCCATGATGCGGCTGTTCCGGGATCTACGGGATAATTCCTTCCACCCGGCTGCCAGGAAATTACAGGTGGAGTCCAAAGTATTGGAACTACTGGCTCTGCAATGCAATCAGCTCGCACGGGAAACCGACGAAACCAACAGCTACAAACTTACTCCCCGCGACATACAAAAACTGAACGAGGTACGCGATTATCTGCTTAATGACATTGCCTATTCGCCAGGTCTTTCCGAATTATCCCGGCATTCGGGTTTGAATATGTTCAAATTGAAATCAGGATTCAAACAATTGTTTAACCAGACCATCTTTGGTTTTCTGCGCGAACGCCGTTTGGAACATGCAATGGATCAGTTAAAAAACCGGGATAAAGCGCTGACCGAAATAGCTTACGAGTCAGGATTTGCCAGCCTCTCCCATTTCAGCGATGCCTTCCGTAAGAAATACGGTTCGCCGCCAGGAAAATGGCGCCACCATTGATTTTCATTTTTTGAAAATCTTACTGCTTTAGCTGAAAGCCTGCCTTCTCCACGTCAGAGAAATTTGCCTTAAAAAAATGGCAATACCCAAAAAAGGCAGCATCGTTCTTCTTCTCTCCGCTCTTTGCGGCGTGATTCCCGCAGCAGCGCAGCAACCCGAGATCAAACTGGACATTTATCACAGCCCGGCCTCCAAATACCAGGCTCCGCCCGATAGCAGTAAAAAAAAAGGAAAAAGCAGTCAGCAGGAAATAAACCTCTCCGGTAAGCTGCCGCTCTTTCTGCACATAGATACATCATCCGAAAAGATCCGCAGCCTGGGCGCTTCAGGGCATTTGCGGTACACGCATTTTATCAACACGGATTATACCCGGCAAATTCTACCGTCCGGTCTTTTTGCATCCGCATTGGGAATAAATTATTATTCATCATTAAAACGCAACTGGGCATATACCCTGTTTATCAACGGGGGTGTTAACACCGATTTTCGCGAAGTTGATTTTAACGATGTATTTCTGACCGGTGGTGCAATTTTTTTAAAACAATTCTCCAAAAGTTTCCGGCTCGGTGTGGGTGTAATTGTACATAACCAATTCGGCACACCGATGGTCTGGCCTGCGTTAACAGCCGCTTGGAAATTTGGCCGGAAATTCAAACTTGACATCCGCGTACCGGATGAAGCGCAAGGCATTGCTTATAAAATAGGCATCGCGTATCAATTGAAAAAACATTTGACGGCTGAATTTGCCTTTCGTCCGCAGGCCGTTTCCTATGACGTCACTACCACACGCGCGATCCCCAACCGGTTGATGAATTACTGGCAACTTCCTTTTGAACTCAACCTGCAACAGCAACGCGGGCGCATCGGTTGGACAGGCGGAGTCGGTTTTACCGCCCTGCGAAGTTTTGCCTACAGCGAAAAGAAACTGGAGAAAATGTTTACCAGTTATCCTTATCATTCGCTTGGTGCTAACTGGTTTATGCATGCCGGAGTGCAATGGCTTATAAAATGATCAAGAGAACAAAACAAAATCTCCTGGCTCATCTTCAATGAGAATCAGCGCAACGAATGACAGCCCTCATTCTTACTGCCTGTCTCTAGGACGTATTATTGCGTTTCAATAGCAGACAATGAAGCAGGAAGCACTTTTACTACTTGACCAAGAAGTGAAAGACGGGACTACTCCCCTTTCTGGCATCCTGCATCATGCATCGAAGCATGTCAAGTCTGCTTTGCGGATAGCCCAAAAAATTGAAGTAAGGGGTGCGCAGAAAATTGAGCGCACAGTGCCTCAGGAGGAGCTTCCTTTATTCTATACAAAACCGATCTTTTTTGCCAAAGAAAACGATCCATTATAACGAAGCGATTGACTCGTTTCACCGGTTGATGATGGGTATCAGTACAAGCGCTGACGTTGATCGCTGACTTCACTCTTTTTGAAAATCTATCTTTATTTAACTATTAAAAGGAGGAATTATGTCAAGCCAAACACTCGCTAAAGCAACTGAAAAATGGCCAATGGTAATGGAAGACTTTTTCAAACCATGGAATGAATGGTTCACCAACGGAAATAACCAGTTGAGCCGCAGTCTTACCCTGCCTGCCGTTAACATCTCGGAAAGCGAAGATCATTACGAACTTTCACTGGCTGTGCCCGGTATGGAAAAAAATGATTTTCAAGTTGACGTAGACGGCGATCTGCTCACGATCAGTTCGGAAAAAGAGGAAAACAAAACCGAACACGAAAAAAAATTCACCCGCAAAGAATATAACTACTCGTCCTTCCAGCGGACATTCACGATACCAGATGAAGTAAATGTGGACAAAATCGAAGCGAGTTACAAGAACGGTGTACTTACGCTCAGCCTGCCCTATAAGCCCGGTTCCAGGAAAAAGATAGCGAAGCAAATTGCTATAAAATAAGGGGTTGTATTCTTGGTCAAGCCCGCCACCTGGATGGCGGGCTTTCTATTGCAGTTTCTTACCCGTCCGTGAAGTGTCGCTTATACTGCTGGTATTGAATATAAAAATGCTGAGGATACAATTGCAGGATATCAGCCGGACTCATTACCTGCGGCCATTTGCCTTTTTGGCCAACCGGTTAAATTACTGCACTGTCTTTTTTTCTTTCCACACATCGTACAGCCCTTTTACGTCCGTCTTCCATTGGGGTAAGACCAGCACGAGAATAATTTCTTCTGCCAGATCAATACCCGTTATGGCAACCGCCATGTAAAACATACCATAGGGCCGATAATCGAGAAAAAACAACAGTAAAAAGAAAACCCCTTGTGCAATAGCCGCCCATTTGGCCATACGCGTATGAAAGCTGGTCATTCGTCCGTAGCGGATTAGGGCCAGGCTTGCCTGCAACAAAAACATCCCCCCCAATAACGCGATCCAGATCAGTTGTTCTTTAATAAACTCAGGATAACATTGCAACGCAGCCACCAATGCAGCCGCTATCGTCAGGTCGTCTGCAAGTGAATCCAGCCTCGCACCAAAAACGCTGTTTACCTGGTATTTGCGGGAAAAGAATCCATCGATGGCATCCGTAAAAAAACTCAGCACCAACAGCCATCGAAACAGGCTAAAATGATTGTTCACCACGAGCACTACCAGCACCGGCGCCATTACCAGCCGGTAAGCAGTTAACGCATTGACAATATAATAACTCTTTTTATACATAGCGGACGATATCACCTGGTTGCACGACAGAAGCAGCTTTAATTCTGATGTATAGTTACATGTTACTTTACTTCGGGTTAATGACGCATATCAGCGGCGGTCATGATTACGGGCAACCGGTTCGCTATCTGCATGTGGTAAGTTTAATCGTAAGAAAATGAAGAGTTTCGCCTGCTATCTATTCCTTGCCATCCTGCCAGCGCGGAAATCATTGGACGTCAATAGCTGATCCTTTAGCAATTGGTGTGTCGCCCGAACAAACACCCGTGCTCTGCTATCACCATGTCAGGTCACTTACCCGGAGAAATTCAACCGTGAATACGATCGACCCCATCTTACCTTTTTTCAGGTAAATGTTTTCTTCCATGATGAAACTCAACTGCCGTTTCCAGGTATCACTCTCGTATTCAAATCTCCTTATTTGTTTAGTTGACATCATATTCTTTTCCCTGACCAACTTTTCTTCTTAAACTTTCTCCGCCTTCCGACAAATACAAAAGGCAAGCCGGGTATTTTTTTGATACGATGTCTGTTGCTGAGCAGCTACGGGGATAAGGAGGCGGATGCCGGAGAGTCCGCAGCATATCAGGCGTTATCAGCTTTGGTCGGTAATTATTCTTCGCCTGATGTCCAGGCAATAAAACAATCACCTTTGCAAACAATGATTTATCCGGTTTTATTGCTTTCATTTTTTTTGTCCCTGCTGCGAGTATGAAACACATACATAAACCTGATCAACTCAATCATCAGCAACGCCGCCCATACCACGAGGGCGTACAGCAACCATCGGGGCACTACCGGCTCGCGGAATAGTTCCCAGAGCAACCATAGGCCTATTACCGATAAGACAAAAACGGATATGTGAAACTGAAAACGGCTGTACAATTGACTGATCTCCCGGTATGAAAATCTCTTTCGCATGACATGTTGTTTATCCTTTTTGCCTGTTGCAAGCGTGGGAATTGTTCTTCTGCTAAACTAACAACAGAATGGCTTGCCGGAAATGATTAACGTCGTACGGAATGCTGATCCGGATCACGGTTATCAACTACTATATTCATGAAGTAAATCAGTCACCGCGATGACCACTGTCAAAAAAAAAGGCATCGCTTCCGGTTATCTTGCAACTACTTCAAGCAACATCGGTAAAGCAATGACCGGCAAACAAACCATCATAAACCTGTTGGCATTCGTCATCGCCATTTTCGGATCCATAGCGGTATTGGTGAAAGCCGGCAGCTATGCGATCCGCTATCTGCTGATCAAGCTCTACAAATTGATGTTCCCGAGTAAACGCTAAAAAGACTAAAACAGATGACTACCAAACCCGGAGCTCCACGGAACCTGGAACAATTGATAGAAAATATCCGTCAGCTTATAACGGAATACATCTCCATACAGAAACGTATCACCAGGCTGACTGCCATAAAATATGCTGCACAAGCCGGAGGCATGATGATCGACGGCATTGTAACCATTATTTTGCTTTCAATTGTGTTGTTGTTTTCGACCGTTACAGGGGCTTTATGGTTAAGTGAAAAAACAGGCAGTTTTACCCGGGGCTTTGGCCTGATGACGCTGATCGTTTTGGCGCTCGTTCTCCTGATACAACTATTCCGCAAAACGTTGTTTATAAATCCCATTATTCACAGGCTGGTGCGACGAATGCATGCCGGCAACGATCAGTCTAACACTACCACGGATGAACAAAACTCCACGCATCGCTAATCTCGGCGACCTGTCGGCTGAGTTAAACCGCCTGCAGGCTGACGCCCGGAAAATAGAAACGGATATTTCAGAACAGGGCAGTTACTTCGCGCAGCATTTTAGCAGCCTGTTCAAAGAATCGGCCCGTCCGGCCTTCGCCTCGGGCAAACGCCTACTCGCCCGCGCGATTGCATGGGCTGGTTTTGTAGAGCTATTAAAACGGCTGCGACGGAAATCCTGCCAGTAACGCTTCTTATAACAGGCCACTGTAAAAAGCTCCGGCAGGAAAATTATTTGTGTGTAATGAAGATGGGCAACTCGTGTTCATGAATCGATTCAGCGATATAACTTCTTCTGAATAGCATGGATACACCGCTGCGTCCATAAGAACCGCTGACAATAATACTGTTACTGTGCTCCGTTAACCAGGTGGCCATCAACTCTTTTGCAGGAAGTACAAGCAGCTGCCAGGTTGCATTACTGAAATGAGCTGCAATCAACTCGCGGATTTCCACTTCCTGTGGCCATTCGTCTTCGCCTGTTTTTACGATGTGCAAAACAATGGTCGGATGCGAAGCCCAGCCGGGAAAAAGAGCAGCAAACTGCCGGATGGCAAATACGGAAGAAGCTGATCCATCATAGGCCAGTATGTTTATATCAGGCGAACATGGTTTTTCAGGAATGATCACCAGCGGACATTCCAGTTCGTGCAATACATAATTGAGATAAAAATTTTCACTGACTTCGCCTGCGTGTTTATAGAATTGTTCGCTGCTGACAATAAGCAGGTCGGCAAACCGCGACTGCATTTTTACTTCTTCCAGGGAAGAGTTCACATATTCGGTATGAGTCCGGAAATCGATGTGGTTGTTGCGGCAATAACATTCGAAAAGAACAATATTCCGATTTGTCTGTACCGACGCCGGGATTTCGACCAGCGACATACCGTCTCCCTGCGGCACATCCGTTGAAACCATATTCCATAGAGCAGAAAAATCCAGCTGAGAAAGAAAAATGCCCGTCAGACAAATGGGCTCCATCTCGTTCATTTTACAGGCAAAATCTAAAGCAGCCTTTGAAAAATGATTGTCCCCGAAGGTTAGCAATACTCTTTTCATAACGGATTTTTTATGAAAATAAAATTCGGTACGCAGGCTTCCTATGAGAACAGGCAGCATGTTCTGTGACAGTCATCATTGACTTGCTCCCACCTACCTGACTCTTCTGTGACATATTCTGTCGCCGCTGTGTTTCACTACTCCTTTTTTCTCTTGTTATCACGTTTTATCCGGGTTTTCCCGGATGCATTTAAACTTTATAGCACGTTATAACGTAAGAATGAAACAGACTTTTGAAATGCGTTTACAATTAAGCCAGCGTTCAACTTATTTTTCGTAGCATTACAACATTATCTATCTCAAACCAACCCCCTTCATGGCAACCGATATCTCCAAGATTTTCAAGAAAAAGCAACATGTTATTATAGAACGGTGGATCAAAAACCAGTTGAGCGATCCGGGACTTCGCGAGGACCTGATCAGCAACGAAGACCAGCGTTCAGATTCGGAACAATTAGTAACCTCGCTGCTTACGGCATTAAATGATAAAAATTTAGACAATGGCGAAGCAGACGATTTCGACCAGGTGAATGAGATCCTGAGCGGCATATCGCTTTCACGTGCAAGACAGGGGTTCACGCCCCGCGAGACTGGCTTCTTTGTGATGAGTCTCAAAGAAACGCTGCTGGAAATAGCAGAACAGGAAATCAAAGACCCGGTTGAAATGGCGAAAACAACAGCGCGCCTGGGAAAACTCTTTGATGTGTTCTCCATTATCACATTTGAAACCTTTATCAAAGGACGTGAAGAAGTGATCCTTCGTCAGACAGACGAGATCACTGAAATTTCCACTCCCGTTATCCGCATCTGGGAAGGCATCCTGGTGTTGCCCATCATTGGCACACTCGACAGCGCGCGCACGCAGGTGGTAATGGAAAGCCTGTTAACGGAGATTGTCGCTTCCGGTAGCAGTGTCGCTATTCTTGACATCTCCGGCGTACCTACTGTTGACTCACTTGTGGCACAGCATTTACTGAAAACAGTCAGTGCCACCCGCCTCATGGGAGCCGATTGTATCATCAGCGGCATGCGTCCCGAAATTGCGCAGACCATCGTGCACCTCGGGATCGATCTCTCTGGCATCGTCACCAAAGCTTCCCTGGCCAATGCACTGCTGTATGCCTTCGGAACGCTGCGCCTTGAAGTACGTAAATCATCACCCATCGCTAAAAATTAACCACCAAGCAGATTCGTCATGGATAGAATTCCAATATTGAGAATGGGGCAGTTTCTGCTGGTGACCATCCAGGTAGATTTATATGACCGTCTCGCGCTTGACCTGGAGTCGGACCTGGTAAAAACAGTCAGCCAGACAGGAGCCAGAGGAATATTGATCGACATTTCAGCCGTCAGTATCGTTGACTCTTTTATGGGACGGATTATCGGCAACATCGGCACCGTATCCAAGCTGCTGGACGCAGAAACGGTAGTAGTGGGCATGCAGCCCGCAGTCGCCATCACATTGGTGGAGCTCGGTTTACCTCTCAAGGGCGTCTATACTGCCCTCAACGTCGACAAAGGCATAGAGCTTTTAAAATCGAAAACCTCCTTTAATGAGCTGAACGAAGAATCAAACCCCGATTATTTTGCTGCAGATAATTAGCCTTAACAAAGACTTAATGGCTATTGCCCGCGAACAGGACGTTGTGCCCTTTCGTAATCGCATCAAGGAATATGCTGTTAAAATTAAAATGGGGCTCGTCAATCAAACCAAATTAATCACCGCCGCCAGTGAACTCGTACGGAATATGTTGCGGTATGCAAAAGGTGGAAATGTGCTTATTGAAATAGTAACACGCGGAAGAGACAGCGGCATCCGGCTTACTTTCAAAGACGAAGGCCCCGGTATCAAAGACCTCTCACTCGCTTTAAAAGATGGCTATACCACCGGCGGCAGTTTAGGGCTCGGGCTTCCGGGCGCGCGCCGGCTGGTCAATGATTTTGACATCAAGACCGAAGTAGGCAAAGGCACCAAAGTCACTATAATAAAATGGGCCAATGGTTGACGCGACACATAAAAGTTTTCCTGCTTCAGACAGGAGTTACTTTGCCATTTTAAAAAAAGAAGTGCACGGCTGGGCCGTAGCCAATGATTTTGATAAAAAAAGAATCGGTGAATTGGATATCGTGCTGGCAGAAATGACATCCAACCTGCACAAGTATGCCAACGACGGCGAAGTACTGGCAGCCGTTTTCCGGGAGGAAGAAAATACCTATATCGAACTTATCTGTATCGACAGCGGCCCGGGAATGACGGACATCGTCCGTATGACGACCGATGGTTATTCTTCGGGCAAAACCATGGGGCACGGACTTGGCAGCATCAAACGCCTCTCCGATCATGCGGAGATCTTCTCGCAACAAGGCTGGGGAACCATCGTACTCAGCAGGATTTATAAAACCCCTCCTCCTGCTAAAGCTGCCCGGATTGAGTTGCTTATAAAAGCACTCGTGGTAGCCAAACCAGGTGAGCAGGTAAGCGGAGACGGTTATTGCCTGAAAACAACCCGTGGAATAACAAAACTGCTGATCGCCGACGGACTGGGCCATGGCCCCGATGCCAACCTCGCCATCAATGAAGCCGCCAAAATCTTCCGCCGGTGCCCGGAAGATTCACCGGTAGAAATACTCCGCGACATCAACCGCGAAGTGCGCAAAACCCGCGGACTTGTAGCCACCATCGCATCATTTGATTTAAAAAATAAAAACATCCGGATCGCAGGTATCGGAAATATATCATCGCGTTTCACCAGCCCGGCACTCAGCAAGAATTGCCTGGCCTACAACGGCATCGTAGGACATAACATCCCCAACACGATGAACGACCAGGTCATCGACCCCAAGGTCTATAATCAATTGGTGATGTGTTCCGATGGCATACGCTCACGGTGGGACACAAACCGGGTTCCGGGCATTCAGCGGTCAGACCTTTCCATCCAGGCCGCAGCAATCTATAAAGATTATGCGCGGAAGACCGACGACATGTCTGTGATCATCGCAAAATTTTCAGTTGTATGATGGTACTCGCCAATTTTTCGCTGGAAAATGAAATGGACCAGATCCTCGCTTACAAAAAGTCGATACGGATCGGTGAATTGCTGGGGTTATCCATTTCCACCCAAACAACATTTGCCACAGCCGTGTCTGAAGTAAGCCGCGAAGTGATCGATAAGGCAAAAAACGCTATTGCAGAGATCGGAACCGCTACAGAAGGTGACCGCTTTTCTTTATTCGCCCGGATCACCTGTACCGCAGAACAGCAAATGGTAAGTAACAACGAAGGATTTGAATATGCCCGTAAACTTGTTCCCGTACTCGACATTTCAATTGCAAAGGATGCGTTGGTGGCAGTATTGAAACTGGCCATTCCCCGTGCCAACAAACTGAATGCGCAGAAGATCTCGATGATCAAACTGCAGATCGAAAACGAAGGTCCTTCAAGTGCTTACGAAGAAATAAAGCTTAGAAATGCGCAATTAAGTCATTTGAATCAGCAACAGCAGCTCAACCTCGAGCAGGCCATTATGCTGGACCAGAAAAAAAGCGATTTCCTGTCGCTGGCAGGACATGAGATCAATACGCCGCTGACAGTGTTGCACTCCTACCTGCAGATTGCCTTGCAGACAGGAAAAGCCGATCCCGAGGCGCGGGACCGTTATCTATCCAAGGCTATCTATCAATCGGCCAAGCTGACCAAAATCGTTCAGCAACTACTGGACCTTACTAAAATTGAACAAGGCCAACTCAATTATACCAAATCCGATATTTCCTTCAACTCGTTTCTTGAGGAGATCACCGACGGACTTACCGCATTGGTACCCAACCATGTGCTGACCGTTCAAACCGGACAGGAAGCGATTATTTTTATGGATCAACTGCGGATCGAACAGGTTTTGCAAAACCTGATTGTGAATGCGGCAAAATATTCAGAGCCGGGTACCAATATCTATCTCCGTACAGCCCTCCGCGGCGACCAGTTACTGGTAGAAGTCGAAGATGAAGGAATAGGTATGGACGAAAAAATATTCCCCGACATCTTCAATAAGTTTTACCGGAATGAAAATGTACAGCAAAAGTATCATGGCCTGGGTATGGGATTGTTTGTAACCTCGAAAATAGTAGCGGATCATCACGGCACGATAGAAGTGATCAGCGCGGTAGGAAAAGGCTCGAGGTTTTCAGTGCTTATTCCTTTTGTGAGGTAAAAGGTGGAAGGCGTAAGGTGTAAGGCGGAAGGTTATAGGTATTAGGTTATAGGTTGTAGATATTAGGTAGTTCAATTCACCATTCACTATTCACCATTCACTATTCACCATTCACTATTCACCATTCACCATTCACGATTCACCATTCACCTCACGTGATTTTCCCATCGCCACCCGGCTAACTCTTCTTAACTTGCACCGCTTAAGATTGTTTCAAATGACGCAGGAAAGAAAGTTAACAGACGAACAACAGGCTATTATCCATTCCACGGGAGACATCCGGATCAACGCCGTGGCCGGCTCCGGCAAAACCACCACGCTGATCGAATACGCCGCGTCCAGGCCCGCCGGCTCCAAAATCCTTTACCTGGCTTTTAATAAATCGGTCAAACTGGAAGCGCAACGGAAATTTGCGGCAAGAAATCTGACCAACGTAAAGGTCGAGACCGCCCATTCGCTGGCCTACAAACATATTTTCCGAAGCAACCATTACTCACTGAAGTCCAACGGTTATAAAATGCACGAAATCGTGGAGCTGCTCGACCTGCGTGGCAACGGAGAAAAACATACCGAATATATCATCGCCAATCATATCAGCAAGTTCATCAGCTATTTCTGCAACAGCGACAAGGCCAAAGTGCAGGAACTGAATTATCTCGATACGGTCAACGATCCAAACGCCCAATCTTTTGTCCATTCATTTTATAAATATATCGAAGACGGCACCCGCCTGTTTCTGAGCAAAATGGATAAGGGAGAAATCGAGATCACCCACGATTTTTACCTGAAGAAATTCCAGTTATCAAAACCGGTATTACATTTCGACTATATACTTTTTGATGAAGGACAGGATGCTTCGGGCGCCATGCTGAGCGTTTTTTTAAACCAAAAAGCCGTTAAGGTGATCGTCGGCGACACCCATCAGCAAATCTATGGCTGGCGGTATGCCGTCAATTCGCTGGAGAAAACCGATTTTCAAACCTTTCATCTTTCCGCCAGCTTCCGCTTTCAGCAACCCATCGCCAACCTGGCCAATGAATTGCTCAAATGGAAAAAACATTTGAAAAAATATTCGCCGGTGTTGATCAAAGGTAAAGGCTCCTCTACCGCAGAAAAATTAAAAGCAACCATCGCCCGGACCAATCTCGGACTCTTGCTGAGTGCTATTGATTTCATCACGGATCATCCAAAGACCAAACATTTATATTTCGAAGGCAATATCAACTCCTACACTTACGCGGACGATGGCGCTTCTCTTTATGATGTGTTGAGTCTTTACAACAATAACCACGACCGCGTGCGCGATAAGCTGATCAAGTCGATGAACGACCTCGATGACCTCGAGGACTATGTAGAAAAAACGGAAGATGTGCAGTTGGGCATGATGGCCGGCATCGTAAAAGAATATGGCAATGAAATTCCGGCCATTTTGAAACGGCTTAAAGAACTGCATACCGGCGACGACAGCCGGGACAATGCGGAAATGATTTTCTCCACCGTACACAGAGCCAAGGGAATGGAATACGATGTAGTGCACCTCGCCGGTGATTTTATCAAAGAAGCCGATCTCGAAAGAGCGAAAAACGGGCAGAAAAAAGAAAATGTTGACACGTCAAAATTGAACGAAGAAATAAACCTGCTGTACGTAGCCGTAACCCGCACCAAAAACATCCTGCATCTTCCCGAGGCATTGTTACCTGAAAACTTCCCGTCTTCTGCCTTGATAAAGGTGGTCAGGACCGAAGACAAACGCCAGGAGAATGCTTTTACAGATAACAAGACCAAAAGATCAGGCGCCGGAAACATTAAACAGATAAAGGAAAAAGCCTACACCGTCGCTAAACAAAGAGAGATATCCAGGGACGCCTACAAACCCTGGACATCCGACCAGGATGAGGAACTCCGCTATTTATACGAAAGTGACAATCCGATCAGCGCCATAGCGGATCATTTTGGCCGAACAAAAGGCGCCATTATTTCGCGCCTGAAGAAACTGAGTTATTTTACGGAATAATGCAAAGCGTTCATTAGAACAGTGAATAGCCGCAGTGTTTGCAGAAAAGGGCATCACTGTCGTGACCTTCCAGGCTGCAATTGGGACAGGATTCGGGCAATTCTTTCTTTTTCCTGGCGGCCATGGCTATGTCGTGCGTGATAATCCCCGTGGGCACGGCAATGATCGCATAACCCGTTAGCATCACGATGGAGGCAACAAATTTCCCGAGAGGTGTTATCGGCGATATATCGCCGTAGCCAACCGTCGTAATCGTAACGATGGCCCAGTATATACTTTCCGGAATGCTGCTGAATCCATTTTCTCTTTTCTCCACCAGGTACATAATTGAACCAAGGATCACGGTAATCGTCAATACGGTGAGCAAAAAGATTGAAATCTTTCTTAAGCTCCCTTTCAATGCCTGTTTCAGGAACTGAATTTCCGTCAGAAAATGCCCCAGCTTGAATATACGGAACACCCGGAGCAAACGCAAGGCGCGAAACACCAGCAGGGATTGAGCCCCGGCAAAGAAAATACCCAAATAAGAAGGAATCAGCGCGATGAGATCGATGATGCCGAGAAAACTGAATACATACCGCCAGGGCTTGCGGATGCTGATCAGTCGTAAAATATATTCAATAGTAAATAAAATGGAAAATACCCACTCAGCGATCAGGAATTGCCTTCCATAGCGCTGATGCAGGCTGTCCACACTATCGAGCATGACCACGATAATGCTGGTAAAAATGGCTACAAGAAGTGAGAGATCAAAGGCTTTGCCGGCGGGCGTGTTGGACTCGTAAATAACCTCGTGCAAACGGAACCGCCAGTCTTTTTGCGTAGTTGTCTCCATAATTATGCAGATGGCTTATTCTTCCAAATGTAAGCCTTCTTATTGCTTCTTTTTGCCGAGTGCGTCAATGGTGAGTGCTGCCACTACCCCGCCGAGCAGGTACCAGCCTACGGTCATGGCCTGCGTTTTACTGCTTTTATTTACCGGCTCATCATCCAGTCCCATCGGTTTGGTGAGCGTCAGCGCGCCGACACCCGCAGCGGCTCCCATCATTACACCACGACGTAACAGGTGTTTGCGGCTGCCGCAACCGATCAGGCTGTAGTAGATAGTATTGGCAGCGATATCCGAAGCCAATGTGGCATTAAACAATGCTTTTCCTTCCGGTGGCTTCTGTCCTGCAGCGAGCATCGTTTCTGAAAGCGCTTCCTCCCCGATCTTATCGATCTGCGGGGCATCGGGATCCACTTTTTTCGCCAACTGATGAATGAGATTAAGCGCTATTGCACCTGCAAGACCGCCTAGTAAACTTTTAAACATGCTATTGATTTAATATTGATTGTATTTGTCTGCTGCCTTGTCTGAGATGGCACCAATAACACCGTGCGTAAGCCTGGTTTCAGCCTCCCATCCTTTTTTAACAGCGGTATTTTCACTTCGTGGTAACAAGGCATTCATAAGTTTCGCAACGCTTCCCATGGCTCCGGGAAAAATTCCCTGTACTGCGCTCACAAATTTTGCCGTGAAGGTGAGCACGATTTCGCTGCGGCCGGCTTCGATTCCTTTTACAATCTGCCGGGCAGCCTGATCCGCATTTTGCGAGACCAACGGAAATGATCCGGCCAGTTTAAACCAACCGTATTCCGCCTCATGATTTCCTTTAACCGTGATGTTGCGCGGACTACCGGTACGCATCAAGTTTGGAATGACTGTGGTAACTTTTACCCGATCTTTTGCGAGTTCTGCTGCGAGTCCCTGCGACAAACCGACCATCGCAAATTTGCTTACGCTGTAGGGCAACATGTGTGGCACGGCAAATTTTCCACCGATGGAGCAGATATTCACGATATGTCCGCATCGCTGGCTTTTAAAAATGGGCAGTGCTGCTTTGATGCTGTGAAGTGCAGACCAGACGTTGGTCTCCATTGCATTCTTGAAATCATCTATGTTCATCACATTCTGCGGGCCAACCATCATTATACCTGCATTGTTGATCAACATATCTATCTTTCCAAAGCGAAGTATGCTTTGTTGAAATAAGTCAGCCACCTGCTGTTCATCCCGTACATCGGTGACCATGGTAAAAACAGGACAACCTATGGCTTCCAGTTCCTGACGCGCCTGTTCCAACTGGCTTGCGGTGCGCGAGCATAAAATAAGCGACGCCCCTTTTGAAGCCAGTTCACGCGCCAGGGCAAGCCCAAGCCCGCGGGCGCCGCCGGTTATCAGCACCACTTTATTGCGTAAACTAATCCTGGTCAGTTGCCGGTAAACTTTATTGGCAACAAATGCCAATGCCAGCACCAGACCGATTGACCTGGCGGTTGAAGATGTAGCCGGAGATTTATTGTTATTCATAAGAGAGTATATTGAAGTCTATACATTCAACTCTCCTTCCCGGCCGATATCCATTTTCTTGCCTGTTACGGCACTGGCCGCCACTTTCAAAAAAGTAACCAGCTTGTTAGTCTTATTATCCCAATAATGCGCATCGTCTACCTGCACTTTCATCACCCGGATACGCGGATCTTCCTTTCCTTTTTCAAACCAGGCTTCTACAAATTTATTCCAGTACTTTTCGATGCGGGCCTTATCCTGTGATATGGTGGCCACACCGTTGAGGCTCAAAAAGCTGTAATCGCTTACTTGGGAAAATAAAATACTGACCTTGTTGTCTTGCTGTAAATGCTTGAAAGTGTCACTTTCCGAAGAAAAAAGGTACCAGATATTCCCCTCTTCGTCCACTTCCTGCCGGCTCATCGGCACGGCATGCACATAGGGCTGATTGGCGGGATAAGTACATAAAATGCCGACATCTATCTTGTCGACCAATTCTTTAAGTTTTTCACGTGCTTCGTCGTTATGCAGATTTTCAGTGCTCATAGTTTGATTTTTATGATTAGCAACAATAGGAATACAACCAAACCCAATGCCAATAAAAAATGCCGCAAATACCCCACATTTTTTCGCATTGCCCCATCTTGTTTGGCAGGTTTATGGCTGATCTTTGAGGCTAATTAATACTCCAGATCATGCACACAAAAAAAATATGGGCCAACTTCCCGGTAAGTGACCTGCAACGCACCACCAACTTTTACAAACAACTCGGTTTTAAATCAAATGGTTCGTCGGATCAACTGACCAGTTTCTTCTTTGGCGACGATGATTTCATTATTCATTTTTTCTTAAAAGACATACTCGAGCCGGCAATGAAGGGGCCGGTGGTTGATGCGAAAGCCGGTAATGAAATAATTTTTACGCTTTCAGCCGATACGAGAGTAGAAGTGGATGCCTGGGAAAAAGAAATAAGGGAAGCAGGCGGCACCATCGTTTCTGAACCGGAAGTATTTGGTGATAACTATTACGGTTTTGTATTTGCCGACCCCGATGGCCACCGGTTTAATGTTTTCCAGATGTAATGATATTTTCCCCAATAAAAAAGAGGCTGCCTCAAAGTTGAGACAGCCTCTTTTCAGTTATGTAAAATATTTATTGTTTTACAAAACGCGTCACGGCAGATCCGTGTTCGCTTGTTAGTTTGAACATATAATAGCCTGCGGGCAGGTTGCTGATGTTTACAGGAAGGCTGTTGCTTCCGGTACCGATAGCAATTGTTTGCTGCCCCATGGTTTGTCCGTTCATGTTGATAATACTTACGGTAACGGTGCTTCTAACCGGTGAAGTAACGGAAAGTGTGATCTCATTTCTGGCGGGGTTTGGATATACACTGCTGATGTTGAGTTTCGCCGCTTGTTTACCTTTTATCTGGATCACATTGCTGTATTTGCTTCTGCCATCACGGTCTACCTGGCGCAGACGATAGTACTGTACAGTACCTGCAGGATTTCCATCGGTATAGCTGTAATCGAGATTGATACCGCTGTTGCCGTTGGAAGCGCGTGAATTTACAAAACCAAGCACGGTATAGTCGGTGCCATTCTGTGAGCGTTGCACTTCAAATCCCTGGTTGTTTTGTTCGCTGGCGGTTGTCCAGTAAAGCTGATTTACGTCGCCGGTTTGTTCGCCGGAGAATGACAACAGGTTTACAGGAAGCAGTACTGCAAACGTGCCGCCGATACCGAATTCAGAGAAGCCGCTCATGCCTGTTCTGGAAAGAATGGGCGCTGCATTGGTGCCGCTACCGGTCACATGCGTACCATCGAATACCCATGGAGAAGATGTATTTGTTCTTTTAGTCAGTACCAGTTGCGTTACGTCCGTCACATCGGCAATGCCTGTTGCGGTGAAGGTGCCGGTATAAGTACCGCCGGTTAATCCATCGTCGGCCAATACACGCCAGTAACCGTCATTGGAAGTATTGGTGATAGTAATGGCTCCTTCTGTCAAGGGAAGACCATTGCTGCCACCGGCGCTGGATACCCATTGTGTGGTGAGCGAACCACCCGCAGATGGAGCCGCTGTAAAGTTGATAGAAGCATTACGCTTGGCCGTGGCAATACCTACCGGGAAATCAAAGTTGCCCGTAGCGGTGCCGATCCAGCGTTTGAAGCGGCCGACAATCGTACCACTTGTGTAAGTATAGGTTCCCGTTGCCGCGGGTGAAGTACCGAGTGTAAGCAGGTTGCTGCCGGTGGTAATATTTCCGCCTCCCATGATCAGGGTATTGGTAGTGATGTCGCCACCATTGATGATAATGCCGTTGGGGTTGCCTACATTCAATACATTCACTGCGCGTGAGGGTGGCACTTCCGGCCCTGTTGTTCTGGTGGTGAGTTCAGGTGCGTAAATCAAACTCATACCACCCGTTCCAGGATTGAATACCGGTGGCACATCAAAACCGGTAACGGTTGAAGTCACACCGGTAACACCCAATTGAACAACTCCGGTTGTAGCACCACCGTTGCCAATGGTCAGTTTATTGGCGTTCGTAACACCCCCGCTGAAATTATTAAAACGCAGTGTCACGATCTGGTTTACGGCGGGGTCGATAACTACACCAAAGGTATTATCCACTTCGAATGATGTGAGCGGAGCCGTCACTGTACCGGTGCCTGCATAAGTTACCGGGCCGGTGCCTGTCAGAAAATAAAAACGGGTATTGGCAGCGGTGCCGGTGAGGGTACCGTTATTAGTAAAAGGCGAACCGATTACCAGGCAAATCTGTCCGTTGATAACCATCGTGGCTCCTGTAGTGATAGTAGTCGATCCCTGCAGGTTGATCTGAGCGCCTGCCGTAACTGTTTTAGCATTGGTGGTATTGTCAACTACCAGGGCCGGGATATTGCCGCGTATCCGGAAATTGAAGTTGGTCGCCGTGGCAGCCGTTCCGGCAGTTAGCGTGCCTCCTGAATAGTTAAATGCGGATGTAGATACAATCCAATCGACAGGAGTAGCGCCGGTGGAAGCCTGTACCAGGTTGATATTACCGCCACTCATGGTAAAAGTAGCACTTGAAGCGAGGGTGAATGAGCCGTTCGTGGTGCCGCTTCCGGAGTTACCGGCTGTGGCCACATTCACTACGCCTCCGCTTTGCGTATAGCTGACCGCGGTTGATGGGTTAAATCTGCCGGCAATATTGACGGTTCCGCCATCGATGTTAAACGCTGCTCCTGCTGCACCTGTAACCGTGTGTGCGTTGGTGGTACCGATATTCCAGGTTCCGTTGCTCACCCGCATCAGGCCATTATTGACAGCATTGCCTGCCTGAGCTGCGAGCGTAAAGTTGGGGTTATTCAACCATACACCGCCTGTAGCAGGAATTGTATAAGCTGCGGCACCGAAGGTCCGGCCGGTATAGGTAAAGGTGCCGGAAATTTTGAAAGTACCATTGGTAAGAACAAGAAAACCACCTGTCACATCATCAATCACACTTCCTCTCACGGTGAAGTTGGAGGCATTCAATTCAAGAACAGGAGCATTGGTTGTGCCCTTATTAATAGTGATCTGGCGCACATCCGTGACGCTGCCTGTGCCGCCAAACGTATTGTCATTAGTCCCCGTAAAAGTGATGGCCGCACCGGCAGCATTGGTAGCAGTGCTGAAGTCTAGTATTCCATTATTCGTAAGGTTACCACCTACAACAAGGTTGTGCCCCGTCTGCGTACCGGTAAGGGCCGATTGCAATGTAGCGCCCGCACTTACGATTACGTTGGTATTGACGGTAAGCGTTCTTGCAGTGGTTGCTTCAAATTGCAATATCCCGGATACGGTAACATCATAAGCAGCGGCCGCCACATCAATAGTTACAGCATCCCCGTTTGCAATCACGGCTCTATCACTGAGAGTGGGCACTATACCGCCTGTCCAGGTGCTGGCAGCGCTCCAGAGACCTCCGCCGCTTCCGTTGGAAGTAATGGTGCCTGCCACAGGAGTAACCTGGGTACCACTCAGGGCTGTGCTCAATGCCCCTTCTGTAAAGACATATACTCGCCATTGATAAGAAGTATTTTCCAATAAGCCGGTACTTGTCAGGGAGGATGAGTTAGCGGCAAGCTGGCTGATAAGCGTGTAATTCACACCATCGGTAGAACGGTAAACAAGGTATCCGACCTCATTGGTTGCATTATCGGTCCAGTTGAGGGTCATTCCTGTAGCCGTTACAGCGGTGAAGGATAATGCCGATGCCGCAAGCGGAACCGGTGGTGTAAAGCTGAAGGTTCTTCTCGATCCATCAGCAGCGGAGGTCAGTGCAGGAATAGTACCGGCCGTGTAAGAGTTATTGACGGGGCTGGCACTGCCACTGTTGTAAGTTGGTGCCGGAGTGCCACTTTGAGCGGCGGTAACGGAGCCCACCGTACCAACGGTGCTGCCTGAAGAGAAGCCTATTTGTGGTGAGGATGAATTGGCATCCGCAGCACCTGCAACACTCATATTCACGCTGCCATAAATAAATTCGATCACGCCCGATGTTTCATACAGATTTACCTGGTAAGTAACGTTGGCTGTGCCGCCGGCATTAAAGTCGGCCTGCATATTGAGCCATTCTACGATCAGTTTTCTATTGGGAGCTGTTCCGGTTATTCTGTAGTGAACCTTACCGGACGTATGTGTCCGCTGATCGGTACCATAAGCGGTGATCAGCGCCTGTCCGGCTTGCCCCAGCGGATCGTAGAGGGTATTACTGACAGCCGTAGTACCCAAACGCAGGGTCCCGTTGCTGTTGACGCTGAATTGGGTGTAACGCACACCCTGGAAAAAGAATTCGAAACCAATGTTGGTAATAACGGAAGCAGCATCATCCTGATCGGCACCGATCAGTGTGGTGGTTCCGGTTGCCATGTTGGTGAGAGAGCCTGTGGTAGTCGTTGCGTAGCTGTAATTAGCTACATTCTGACCATTGACGGTGGTGGCTGCCAGGCATAGCACAGCCAGGAAGAGGTAGAGTTTTCTCATAAATAGTGCAGTAGTGGTGGTTGTTAAAGTGAACCTAAGTTAGACAAGAATTGAGAGAAAACCATTAGTTAAGAAAAAAAATATTTAGCCCGAAATCGTGTACCCCTGGTTGCAGGCCTCTTACACATCACCCGGATAACCCACCTGCTTATCTCGCCAATCCCCTTTCAAAAGCCTTTGGCAAACCCTGCAGATCGATGTCTTTTACATACATTTTGGCAATGGCCTGCGCCATGTAGGGGTACATATCGGCGTAATTGCTCAGCACGATAATCGTCAGCTTTTCTTCCGGGAAACGGATAATATCCGCCAAACCGGGACCACCGCTATGACCAATCATCTGATGCCCGGCATTGTCCTGTATTGTCCAGCCCAACTGTGTAAACCCGCCTTTGACAGCGGTTCGCGTCCTGATCTGATCCTGGATTTTTTTGGTAATGAATAGTTCCTGGTCAAGCGCTATGGCCCATTTGACAGCGTCGTTTGCGGACAAATACATTCCTCCCGCACAATATGATGCGGGCGAATAAAATCCTTTAAAGATAAGTGGGCCGTTTTTGCCCCTGGTAAAGTTTTGCGATTTATTGGCCACCGGCAACATGGTTTGATATGGATGTCCTCTGACCTCCACATCAAAGCCGCTATGGGTCATAGCCAATGGAGTAAACAGTTCTTCTTTGAATACCTGCTCGATAGGCTTTCCTCCTATTTTTTCCAGGATATATTGCAGTACGAAATAATCGCCGTTTTGGTACACCTGTTTGGTACCCGGCTCAAAGGTGAGCGTGGAGTCTTTTAATTTTTGTACCAACGTATCGAGAGGTTCAACCCTTACGCCGGCTGCGGCCGTGCCGAAATAACCGCCCAACGTCGATGGCCAGCGAATGCCGCCTTCATGTGCAAGCAGGTGTTTGATTTTTATCGGCGCCCAGATAACCGGCGCGTCCGGAATGTAACGGCCGATCCCGTCTTCAAGATCCAGTTTTTTTTCCTGCAGCCATTTCATCAGCAGCGTTGAAGTAAACAGCTTGCTTACGGACGCAACTTGAAAAGTTGTACTGGCTGTAACCGGCAGGTTGTATTCGATGTTGGAAATGCCGTAGGCTTTGTTGTGTAGCACTTTTCCATCTTTGACTACCGCAACGGCCATCCCGGGTATACCGAGTTCCTGCATTTCCTTGTTTATGTACCGGTCAATTTCAGGATTCGTTTTTTGGGCAAAGCAAAAGAATGGAAGTACCAGGGCTAATGCCAGGAGTGTACGCTTCATTGTAAGATGTCATTTAATTAAAATATTAATAACGAATATTTTAATTACCCATTAGACAAATGTAAAAAAGATCGGCATACATCAGTTACCGTTCATGGATATTCATTATAACCTCTGGCAACAGTAAAAAAAACTGCCCCGGAAAACCGGGGCAGTTTAATATGCAAACTAAGGATGAAACTATCTGTTACAATCTGCCGTCCAGGTGGCGCCATCTTTCGCATAACCGATGGTTAATCTGCTGGCAGTGATCCGGATAATTTTGGTAACGTCTTCGTCTACAGAAACAACCGTATTGTCACCATCTTTTCTGAATCGTACACCGGTCAGGTCGGGTATACCGTCAGAGAAAACAAAATTGTAATCGCTGCCGACCTTTACCACTGTTACTTTACCATTGTCATTGGATTTTGATTCGCTTGAATTCTGATAGGTGATTCTTCCGTTGTAGGTACCAACAAACACATCGTTGTCGGCCGGATCATCATTCTTACTGCAGGACACGAACACGATACCGGCGATCAGTACTACTGATGCAATCGATAAAAACTTAAGGACATTTTTCATTTAGGTTAATTTTTATATTTAAAAAAGTTGATCAGAGTTTGTCTATCCATTCTTTGACCTGTTCTTTGGTCTTACCGGTCTTCTGCTGCAAACGGCCGAGCAGTTCATCTTCTTTGCCTTCTTCGTTCAGCAGATCGTCATCGGTGAGATCAGCATACTGCTGCTTGATCTTACCTTTCAGTTCGTTCCAGGTTCCTTTTAATTTTAATTTCCAGCTTTCCATTTGGGTTGTTTTTAGGTTATTAATTAATTGTTTTCGCTCATTTTTCTCCGGTTAAGGATATAACGGATACTCACCGCCCCGTTTACCGGCGAAAAGTTCTTTTCTCCACTGAAATAATAGGTCGGCATCCAGTCTACCTGCAGATTGATTGGCGCTCTCAAAATTCTCCAGTCAAGACCGATAACGCCGGATGCTCCCACACTCTTGCGTTTGAAATGGTAACCAGGTCCAACACCGATCAACGCAGAGAATTTATCGCCCAATAACGGCGCATGTTTTTCAAAAAGCGCATTGATGAAAACGCCAGGTTTTTCCTCTGAAAGAAAATCATTTCCCAATACGCTTTCAAATGCGAAATTCTTTCCGAAAAACTTTTTATACGTGATGCCAAACGATCCGCCGCCCCGCAAGCCGAGCATGGACTCTCTTGGAGTATACTGTGCGTTGACTTGTGTGCTCAGCAATAAAAAGACGGCTGCCATTAAAACTTTGTTCATAGATGCTATTATATCAGGTGAATAATGAAGTGACCGGGAAACTGGTGCAGCTGAAACAGTATTATTTATTGCGTCCCAGTTTGAGAAAGATACCGACATCGAATGTCCAGAACTTATCCGTTGGTTTTGCGTCTATGCCGGTTGTAATGCCCGGTACACTGATATCGTCCTGGTTGCCGGATCCAAACAGGATATTATATCCGGCCTGACCAAATAAACCGACAGCTCCCAATTCGATATTTAACCCCGCACGTGGCGCTGCACCGAAATACGTTCTTTTGTTAGAAGTATTGTAATATGAACTACTGCCGTTATCCTGCACAACAGAATAAACGTGTTGGGTAAAATATGCCCCAAGGTCTGCTCCCAGATAGGGACGTAATGCCGTTTCACCGAAGTAGTAATCTACCGATCCTGTAACGGGTACGATCGTATTGCCTCTCGACACACGATAATCAGTGCCGTTAATGGTTGATTTCTCCGTTTTCATGTCCTTTGGATATACTCTGGCGCCTACGCCAAGCGCCAATTTATCTCCTAATAAAAACTTAAGATGGCCACCACCACCCCATTGCGAACTACCTGTTCCTTCCAGGCGGGAACCGTGTAAGCCTACCTGTATTTGCGCATTGGATGAATTGGTGAGAACTGCAAAAAAGAGAGTGAGACCCAAAAAATGAAGTCGTTTCATGAGAATGTGTTTTTTTAAGATTAACGATACATTTTTGGTCACGGAGGGTATTGCTATCTATAAAAAAACTGTGCCAATTGGCAAGGGGCTTTCCAAAAATAATTGAATACGCCGGGCGGGAGCCCTTAAGCAAACGTTTGCGGGAAGCGTTTTAAGTTATAGGTAATAGGTTTTAGGTTGCTACTGCCTTACTACTTTTCTAAATTTTGACTTTTGAATTTTGAATTTACAGTTTCTCAATCTTCACATTGCCCAGGTAATAGAAGTTTTTGCTATCTGAACTATTCTCCCCTCCTTCGAATTCTATTCCCCTGATCTTGTAGTCGGCAGGAATCGCTTTCTTACATTCATAAAACTTTTTGTTGTCTGCCAGCAGTTGTATCGTTTCGCCTCTTTTGATGATTTGTATATACACTTTGTTCAAAACCTTGTCGTTGGAAAAACCCGGGATTTTATAATAGGGATAATTGGCACCATTCGATTGATTACAACCATCCGTGCCATATCCGTCTCCGAATCCATAATCGCTGCGAAAGAAACCGTCGTTACCGTTTGCCCCCGGTTGGAGCATGGCTATCGAGGATTCCTGCTTATCACCCATGATGTTTATCCATAATGGCTTGGCATGGTAGGGAAATCCTTTCTCTACGGCGAGGTCAAAACTTAAAATAAAGTTGTCGGGCAACACGGAAGTTTTCAGTTTCGGCGATACGCTGTTGGCGGCGAGTTCCAGCCACTTGCCACCTGCGAGTTCTTTCACTTTTGCCTTGCTCCCACTACTAAAGTAAACGTCGCTGTTCCAGTCGGGCGAATAACTATTTACCGCAACAGTAGAAAAGTCATCAAAGAATAAAACATTGGTATTCTTCGTCGCCGTTTCTTTTTGTCTGGATGCTGGCAAGGCCTGTGTCTCTGAAGGCGAAGCAGCCATAGGTGAACGAAGCGGCTTATAGGGTTCGATCACTTTGTCGTTACCAAAAAAATAATCATGCACATATTTGAAGTTGAAATTATTCAGTATGCTTTCCATCATGTGTACATAAGCATCCTTGTTGGACATATTTAATGACCAGTAAATGGCAATCCACTGCGGGTTGTCTGTCTTGCAGGCTTCGATTGCAGTTTTCTTCACACGCAGTACCGGAAAACGCGACCAGCCTTTTTTGGTCTCCAGCGGACTCCAGATGCCGTTGTCCGCCGCATGGATGCTATAAAACCCAATATCCGTCATGGGATTAACGTGTGCATCTTCATTCATGCGGCTCTTGTAATGCTGGCGTATCAGGGCAAGATTTTTTTGTGCCTGTTCCAGCGCACCAGCCGGTATCTTGTTATTATAATAATCGTTGTGCTCGTAATAGGTTTTGCAAAGCCAGGGCAGATTTTTTTCCAGCCGCTCAAAAAACTCACTGAACTTGATGCCTTCAAACGGCAAGGGCTGGTTATTTTTGGTGATGATGACCACATAGGTGCCTTTACCACCGATCAGTCCCAGTTCCTGCGGAATCACAAAATGCAGGTATGGCCGGAGATTGGGATGTTTATCAAAATTGAGGTAGGCCGATTTATCCGCCGACCCCGGATACTCTTCGGCACTTAGCTCGCCGGGAATATACTTCGGCATGATAAAGAAATTTTCTTCCGGCGTGGAAATGCAGTTGATCGCTGTAGTAAGGTATTCCAGTTGGTTGGCCGAGATAAGCCAGTTTTCCCGGTCGGCATGATTGGCTTTTTCTACGAATGTATTGTCCGGCTTTTTTACCACGGGCCAATACATATAAGAAAATGCTCCGTATAATTGAGGTATCGCCTGGTCATAATAAAAAGTAGTGGAACCGGGATGCCGGGTAGGATCAGGGTTTCTGTTTTGAAAATATTTGGCAATGCCCAAACATCCTCTTGGTGTATAACTGGCCTGCATCCATTGAATGAATTTGCGGGAATTATCGATCTGCCGCGCACTGTAATTCCTGCCGTTAAGCGTTTTGCCGGTGACCTTTACATTCGGATCCGACAAACCGCCTTTCCATCCCAGGTATAATCCTTCGGTCTCTGCAAAACCAAGTGTTTTACCAACCGGCAAGTCCTTTATAGTACGTTGTGAATATCCTGCGATGGATACCAGGATCAGCAGTAACAGGAATACTTTTTTCATACCCTAAATTTCCCTGCCGCCGCGGAAATGGCGCACCCCCGAAACAGGGATTTTTGAGGAAAGGCGTAAGGTTTTAGGTTTTAGGTTTTAGGTTGTAGGTTTTAGGTTGTAGGTGTTTATGGCCGATACGAGGGTGGTTCGTGCAGACAGGAACCACGGGTGCGTTGGACAAGCATTCGCCTATTCACTATTGACTATTCACTATTCACTATTGACTATTCACCATTCACTCCCCTAACTTTGCGGCATGCATTTCGACACCCAACCTATCTTAGAGAATCAAAGATTCGCGCTTATTCCTTTACAGGAAAGTGATTTCGACGCCTTGTATGCTGTAGCATCGGATCCTCAAGTATGGGAACAGCATCCGAACCATGACCGTTGGAAGCAAGAAGTATTCCGTGTGTTCTTCAACGGGGCGATGGAAAGCAACGGCGCTTTCAAAATAGTGGACAAGGATTCAAACGAAGTGATCGGCGGAACACGCTTTTATGATTACGACCAGGAGACTGACAGCATATTCGTCGGTTATACTTTTTACGCCACCAAATGCTGGGGCAAGGGCATCAACAGATCCATCAAGGAATTGATGTTTGACTATGCTTTTCGATTCATCACTACTATCCGCCTGCACGTTGGCATGAACAATATCCGTTCACAGATAGCTGTCACCCGCCTGGGTGCAGAAAAAACAGGAGAGGATAATATGGCCGCTCCCAGCGAAACGCCGAGGATAAATTTTTTATACGAGATTGATAAGGTGACCTGGGAAAACAGCCGTATTGAGTTATAGGTTGTAGGTTTTAAGTAATAGGTGGAAGGTGTAAGGCGTAAGGTGTAAGGCCCGACACTCCGCGCCGAAGGGTCGGGCCGAAGTGTCGGCCTCAGGAACCTGTTATGGTTGTTTTATTGACGATTGACCATTGACCATTCACCATTGACCATTCACCCTCACCTTGTTTTCTTCAGCTTCACCGTGGCTTTATCGCCGTTCTTTTTAATCGTCACCACCTCCTGCACCGTGGCTTTGGCCGACACCGCAATATCGTGTGACACCGTATTTGCCGTGGTGCCCTGAAACATACCGTTGATATAAGTGTCGGTATAACCCACTACTTCGGTTTGGGTGGCCTGATGGATGTATTCAAATTCCGTGTAAAGGAGGTACTCGCCCGGTTGCAGGTTCACAAATTCGAAGTGGCCTTCATCGTCGTACACCCCCGTCACTTTCATACAATCTGTAACGTCTTTGGGCAAGGGAATGGCCCGGCCTGTTTTCCTGGATTTCTTATTCAGCTTCAACCATTCTTTGAAGTAAGCAGTGTAAGGAATCAACACCACCGATGTGCCTTTGGATGCATATTGCCGCTTGTTGACATTCAAAACCGCTATGCCCTTTATACCAGCCTGGTTATCGCGCGCAAATACCTGCCCCGTAACAACACTGTTACCCGTAGTGATCATCTTCATCGTAGCGTCCTTGTCGAATGTGGCTGTAAAAGGGTTGTAGTCGGTTTCTTTGTCAATGAGCTGAAATTGTTTTCCACCGGAGACCAGATCGATCTTCCAGATGCGGCGGTTGTCCTTATCAATGTAGTAGTCATAGGTATCTCCCGTTGCTTCTTCCACCACACTCACCTGCCATACTTTATGACTTCCCGTTACCGGGCTTTCATAAGTATTGCTCCTTACTTCCACCACTTTCACCTTTTTTACATTGCTCTTGCTGCCCTGCTTGTAATCATATACCGCAAAATCGGTTTTGTAGCCGGATGCCAGTGGCAACATTCCCAACAAATAGGGATAAGTATAACTATCGACAAAATTATTCACCACCGGCTCGGTCACCAGGTGACGTTGTCTCGTTTTTTTATCGAGATAGTAACCGCTCACTTCTTTTCCATAACGCAATGCATATTCGCGGTCTTTGTTGTGCGACGCCCGATAAACCGGGGTCAGCGTTTTCCAGTCTGATATAGACGTATCTGCCCATTTATCATTAGTCCCGGTAAAAGACAACATGGTATACACCACCAATTGATTATTTTGCTGGCTGACATCTATCCGGAACGTGCAGATTTCTGTTTTACCGCCGTTCTGTAAGTAATAATACGCCATTTCAGACCGGCCGTTGCGATGCCATTTTTTATCGAAAAGACTTCCCGGAGCCTGTGCAAGCAGAGATTGGGAAAAGACGATTGTCAATAGTAGAAGAAAATACCGCATATTGTTCCGGATTTTTAGCTGAAAAATAGACGCAACAAATTTAGCGGCAATGCCGGCTTACTCAGCGCCATCATCTATCAACGACAGGAATCAGTCTACCGAAAACCGGCAACCGCAACCGGAAAGAGCTTCTCCGTTTCGTAAAAATGATAAGCTTATCGCAGGCAGCCGGAGAAACCTGTCAATTGTTATTGCTTTGTAAAAAAGATCCAGGTCATTTGGCAGTTCAATTCTTTGATCTATATTGACGACAGCAAATGAAAACACTGGCCGCCACTTTTTTGCTAACCGTTTATCTTCTGGCTTCTACAGAGGCGGGCCAACTATTGAAACTTCCGGCCATTTACCATCATTTTACAGAACACCGCAAAACGGAACCTGCTACAGGTTTTTTATCTTTCCTGGCAATGCATTACTGGAATAATCACGCCCATCACGGCAAGCATGCTTCCAAACACCAGCATCTGCCGTTTAAGAGTGGAAAACATTTGCCCGTAGTAGCCATTGCTGTGCCGGCCTTTCTTCCGTCAAAAATCGCCGCCACGCCCGAACCCGTGATCGTAATCAATCCTCCCTCCTGCCACACCGATCTTCACGCAGGTACAATAAGGGATATATTCCAGCCTCCGCGTCTTTCCTGAGTTATGCTACTCCCGACTGCTTATGCAGTAATAACGGACCAGTGATTTATTCACCGGTCATTACCCTTATTTAATACCTCAACATGAGAACGATCATTTGTGCCTGCCTCCTCTGGGCTTTGCCGGCGTGGAGTCAGTCTGTCGCTTTCAGCGACGTTATGAATAATGCCTTAAAGGAAAACAAACCAATTGTCATCAGCTTCTCCGGATCCGACTGGTGCCTGCCCTGTATGCGTATGCACAAGGAAATTTTTGATACCGACCGGTTCCGGCAGGCCACGACCGGCTTTGGATTTTACAATGCCGACTTCCCGCGGCGTAAGAAGAATAGGCTGGCAGAAGCTGTACGCGCTGTCAATGATTCGCTGGCCGCACTTTTTAATCCCGAAGGAAAATTTCCGTTTACAGTAGTGATCAGCCCCGGCGGAAAACTTATTCATTCCTGGGAAGGATTCCCGGATTCAGGCATTGAGTCTTTTTATGCAACACTTCAAACCATCAGCAATGATTACGGAAAATGACCTGCATGTAGCCACCGAATATAAAAAGATGGCAAAATTGATGGGCAATCAGTTTGAAATTACGGTTGTGTCCGAAGAAGAGGAATACGCTGCGCAGCAAATAGCAACAGCAATCGCGGAGATACAACGAATTGAACGCCTCTTGTCCACCTTCCGCGAAGACAGCCAGACCAATGCGATCAACAGGATGGCCGGTATAGCTCCCGTTAAAGTTGACCGTGAAGTTTTTGAACTGATCAGTCGCGCACAACGGATCTCGGGTCTTACGCAGGGCGCTTTTGACCTGAGCTATGGTTCTGTAGACAAAAGCCTTTGGAATTTCGACACGCAGATGACCAGTCTGCCGGATAAGGAAACAGCCCTGGCCAGGGTAAAGCTGATCAACTACCGCAACATTGAACTGGATGAGGCGTCTTGCTCTGTATTCCTGCGGGAGAAAGGCATGCGGATAGGGTTCGGGGGCATTGGGAAAGGTTATGCAGCCGATAAAGCGCGGCAGTTATTGATCGCGCAGGGCGTTGCTTCCGGCATCGTCAATGCTTCCGGCGATCTCACCGCCTGGGGCACCCAGGCAAACGGAGAGCCCTGGACAGTAGGCATTGCCCATCCCGACCATGCAGCTACCCCTTTTTCTTACCTGAAAGTATCCGGTATGGCCATGGCTACCTCAGGCAATTATGAAAAATTTATCATCATCAATGGCCGTAAATATTCCCACACCATCAATCCCCGCACCGGCCTGCCTGTCACCGGCATCAAGAGCGTAACGGTATTCAGCCCTTATGCAGAGTTGTCCGACGCAATGGCCACCCCTTTGTCGATCATGGGTGTAAGGGCCTCCATTGAATTGGTGAACCAGGTTCCCGACCTCGCCTGCATTCTTATTGACGACGATAATCATCTCTATTCATCCAACAACATTCACCTGACATGAAAACATCCCTTAACAAGTACGTATTGTTCGTCGCTGGCTCGCTCCTGCTTGCGCTGGCGGCGTGTACAACCGTAAAAGAGTACCAGAAAAACAAACTCAACGACGCCGAAATGTCACTCGGCAACAGGAAAGCAGAAAAAACCGAACTCAATTTCCAGTCGTACCGCGAAGGCTCATCGGGAGCCAACGGTGGTAAGAACGGTGGAGGCTGCGGCTGCAACTAAGGCGATCATTTTAAAACTACTCTACATGAAACGTATTTTCTTAAGTGCTATCGCCCTGATGAGCCTGCTGAACCTGCGGGCGCAATCAACCGGCGACAGCACCGGATTCAAAACACGTAAACTGAAAATAGACGAGATTAACCTGGTATCGAGTTATTATAGCCAAAGCGGAGAACATGCGGCGGTAACCGGTGGCATCGGTTCACAGAAACTCAGCGACATTGCCAATACACTGGACATAAAACTCATCAGCTATGACAAGAAGCTGCGCAAGCATACGTTTGATGCCGAAATCGGCATTGACCATTATACATCTGCCTCTTCCGACCGCATCGACCTGAAAGCCAATTCCTCTGCCTCGCATGCGGATACGCGAATTTATCCTTCGCTCAACTGGACCATGGAAAATAACCGGAAAGGAAACGGAATCGGTGCAGGCCTTTCTTACTCGAGTGAATTCGATTATCAATCCCTGGGCGTTTCGGGCAGCTTTTCCAAAAAGACCCGCGACCGTAATGGTGAATTCAATGTACGCCTGCAGGCCTTGTTTGACCAGGTGTCCGACATCAAACCTGTAGAACTGCGTACGGGAGGCAACAATGGAGAGGATGAAAGTTATCCCAAACAAAACCGCCGTACACTGGCGGCTTCGCTCAGCTGGTCGCAGATCGTAAACGACCGGCTGCAGGTGGCCTTGCTGGCGGATGTTGTGCAGCAATCCGGTTTCCTCAGTCTGCCTTTTTACCGCGTATATTTCAACGATGCTTCCGTACACCAGGAGCATTTGCCTGATAACCGTTTTAAATTACCGGTGGGAATAAGAGCCAGTTATTTTATAGGCGACAATGTGATCCTGCGTGGTTATTACCGTTACTACGCCGACAATTGGGGCGTGCGCTCGCATACCGCCAACCTGGAAGTACCGGTGAAGCTGAATCCCTTCGTATCTGTGGCGCCCTTTTACCGCTTCTATTCGCAGACAGGCACACGTTATTTCGCGGCCTACGGCGTTCATACCGCTGCCAATGACTACTACACGAGCAACTACGATCTGTCAACCTTTCAAAGTCATTTTATGGGCGCTGGTATTCGCTGGACGCCACTCAAAGGCATAGCGGGCATTCAGAAATTGTCGATGGCGGAGATACGCTACGGACATTATACAAAGAACATTGCCATGAATGCAAACATCATTACGCTGAATCTCCGTTTCCGTTGACCGATGCTTCAACGTTCAACAAAAATCCCCGGCATTTGCAGCCGGGGATTTTATTAATAAGGTTATTTAACCGTTGTTTATTTTCCACCCAGGGCGAAGAATATGCCTACCTGGATCACGCTGTTTTTGAAATCGGGATCGAAATCGGCATTGGAATCGAAGTCGCCTACTTTAGACAGACCGGCCATATAACGGGCACCGATGCCAAAACCACCGGCAGATTGGAAACCGAGACCGGCACCAACAGAGAGGTCAAGATTTTTAGCGAAACTGCGGAAGGTCTGGTCAGGGATGTCTTCAGAAATTTTGAAGCCTACCTGCGGACCAGCTTCTACATAAAATCCACCGGGTGAACGGAATTTCACCATCACCGGTACCGTAACATAGGTAAGGCGGAAGCTGGTGTCAGCATCTTTCAGTTTTGCACCGGCTGTAGAAACCAGGGCTTCCGGTTGCAGAGAAATCGCACCCAGACGGAAATTCATGAAACCGCCGGCATGAAAGCCAACCAGCGCCTGCTTGTCCAGATTATCAAAACGACCGCCGCTGAAATTGGTAATGTTCAGACCAGCTTTGAGGCCGCCCGTGATCTGCGCAGAAGCCGCTTGAGAAAGGGCAACAATCAACGCAACAAATAAGGTTTTTTTCATAAAAAACAATTTAGTTTGCAAAAATAGATGATTCCTGATTAATCGCTTTTTGTCTAATTACCTGATGATGAAAAATATACTGTTGTTTGGCGCGGGCAAATCCGCTACCGTTCTGATCGATTATTTACTCAACAATGCTGCCAAAGAGCAGTGGCATGTGTACGTGGTTGACGCCAACCACGCACTGGCCGCCTCCAAGATCGGCAACTCCCCGCACGGCACGCCTTTGTCCTTCGACATCGCCGACGCGGATGCGAGAGCTGGTTATGTAGCCAAATCATCACTCGTCATTTCCATGCTGCCGGCTGCGCTTCACAGCCTGGTGGCGACAGAATGCCTTGCGCAGGGTAAACATCTCCTCACCGCTTCTTATGTGGATCCAACCATCAGGGCGCACGCAGAAGACATTGCTGCCAAAAACCTCATTTTCCTTTGTGAAATGGGTCTCGATCCCGGTATCGACCACATGAGCGCCATGCAGCTCATTGCAGCTATCCGCAACCAGGGCGGCACCATTCATTCGTTCCTGTCGCATTGCGGCGGATTGGTGGCTCCCGAAAGCGACAACAACCCCTGGCATTACAAGATCAGCTGGAACCCGCGCAACATCGTACTGGCGGGCAAAGCAGGTGCCGTGTACCGCGAAAACGGTCAGGAAGCACATACCGGCTACAACGATCTTTTTGCCAATCGCAGACAAGTGCCCGTGACTGGTCAGGGCAATTGGGGCTGGTACGCCAACCGCGACTCACTCAGCTATGCACCGCTTTATGGCCTCGAAGATGCATCCACCTTCATCCGCACTACTTTACGCCACCCCGATTTCATGGAAGGATGGGAACAAATCATACGGCTCGGTCTCACTGCCGAAACACCCGTTTATATCACCAATGGCCGTTCGCTGCAGGAGCTGTTTCAGCATCACCTGAACGAGCACGGACTGTCAGATACGTATCAACAACTGACAGCGGACGCGCAGTCCGTTGTGGCAAGGCAATTGGCTTTTTTGGCTTTCGATACGCCGTTGCCGCTTTCCCGTCCGCAATACAGCCCCGCAGATTTGCTGCAGGAAGTGCTGGAAACCAAACTCGCACTGCAACCGGCCGACAAAGACATGATCATCATGTTGCACGAGATCGGTTACGAACTGGCAGGTGAGAAAAAGGAAGTACGCAGTTGCCTGGTAGTGAAAGGTGAAGATCATTTGCGGACGGCCATGGCCAAAACCGTTGGTCTCCCATTGGGCATTGCCGCAAAACTGATCCTTAACGGCACGCTGACTGTACGCGGGTTGCACATTCCGGTGATAAAAGAGATTTATGAACCCGTGCTCAAAGAACTGGCTACACTCGGTGTAGCGTTTACGGAAGATCACGTTTAAGGTTTCACTTCAATTATTTTCTCTGCTAATTTTTTGTACGCGATATCGCGGTACACGATCGTGTATTTGCCCGGACGCAAATACAACGTATAGTAGCCGTTGTCGGCTGCTGCAAATGTCTGATCCGCGGGCACCAACTGATCGACAATAGCGGGTTGATATTCGTCTTCATAGTAGGCCTGCACCATAAACATATAGCGTTCGCCGGGTGCGATGAGCGTTTTTTTGCGAACGTCGCCCATCTTCAGCCATGTTGGCCTTCCGTCTTCGTAAACACTTGCCGGATGTACAACCTGTATATCGTAGCCGGTTTCATCCATTAATTTAAAAGGTTGTTGTTTTTGCAACAGCACTACCGGCTCCTGTATGGCTAGCCGTTTGGTTAACTGTGTATGGAAATAGGAGCCCTCGGCAAATGTGCTGCCCTCTGTCATGAGTGTCTGATCGATGGTCAGCGGATCGATATTGCTCAGTTTTTTAAAAGCCAAAGCCATCGGCACATAATCTTCCCCCACGGGATCTTCAGCTACATGACCATACCCTGCCAGCACGATCATGCGGGCACTGCTGTCATTTTTGATGACCTTGTATAAATGCGATGCCTGGGCAGAATCTCTTTGTGAAGGTGTATGACCGGCGGCAGCGGTATCCTCGTAGGGCACTAGCGTGTATCCTTTCTCCAGTGCATGACGCACGAGCTCTCCACCAATCGGTTCGTTGGTATAATGACCTGTAAAAACATTTAATTCCGTTGGTTGAAAACCTGCCGCATGGCGTAATGTTTCCATGGCGAGGTAGCGATAGCCTTCCTCATACAATTTATCGAGTAATGAATAGACGAATGCACGGTGTTGCGGTTTGTCAAATGCTTCGTTGATCATCACCACACGTTCACGCATGGCCCGGCCGGTAACATAGGCTGTTGCCTCCATCGATTGCACCCGTTTGAGCTGATCGATATAACGATCGATCTGTCTTTTCTTTGCTTCGCTTACGGGACGATACGATTTTTGTGCGTAGCTGAGTGCAGAGCTGTAATCACCTGCCATCGAAAGAAACTGTGCAAGGAATTGTTCGAAGTTGCGGTCGCCCATTTGTCTACGCCAGCGTTGTTCGAATGCAAAAGCCTGGTAAAGCGGATAAAGGTAATGACTGGCCGTACCGAGCACCAGGGTGAGATGCTTGCGGGCAGAATCAGCCGCTACAGGTGGATAAGTGCTTACATAACGCCGCAGGTTCTGCAGACGCGCCGGTTCCTGCGCAAAGGCTTGCTGACAGGTGATCGTAACGATCAGTAAAACGCTGAATATTCGTTTCATCAGGTTGCAATGATACGGGGTCCGGTGTTACCAAAAGCCTAAAATTGCCTGTCAGACGATGTTCAGCGGCTGGAAGTCTTTGTACAATACCAGCCGGGTTTCCGCCGGTTCTTTCTGGAACCAGTTGCGCAGAATGCCCGCATACAAAGCGCGGAAATCATGCTGCATGGCGACGTTGTCTTTTACATTGGCCTGCGCAGGTATATCGGGACTGGTGCCCATCACGCCCGGTTTTACTTTGTTGCCAAACAGGATCACGGGCGCACCGGCTCCATGGTCGGTACCGCCGCTGGCGTTGGATTTGATCCGTCTTCCGAATTCGGAAAAGGTCATGCCCAAAACGCGATCGCCCACGCCGAGTCCGTTGACATCTTCCATAAAGGCGCCGATTGCTTCCGACAGGCGGCCCAACAACCGGGCATGATTACCGGTGGTGGTATCGCTCTGTTCGGTTTGTTTTGAATGCGTATCAAAACCGCCCATGCTCACCATGTACACTTTTGTTTTCAATCCGCCTGCGATCAATCGTGCAACGATCTTTAACTGGTCGGCCAACGGATTTTTTCCGGCGGCGGGATATTTATCGGATTGTTGTTTCACTTTCAAGGCAGCCTGTTTGATCACGCCTGCATACTGATCTGTTTTCATGGACATCTGCCGGATATAAGCCAGTTGATCGCCTGCACGTGAGGGTGACTGAGCAACGGGTTCGCTTTTTAATAACTCATAAAAACTTGTCGGGTTGCTGATGGCCATGCCCATGGTGGTGAGTGGCCCCTGCAATGCGGGTGATACAATACCGCCGATCTGAATGGCGAGCGGGTCGGTCATTTTATTGCTGGGATAGTCGGCCGGAAATCCGGGATAGGATTCGTCGAGGTAGCGGCCGGCCCATCCGCTTTCCAACACCTGGTCGCTGTCGGCACCGGTCAGCCAGATATCGGTGGCGCGGAAATGCGAGAAATTGGGTTTGGGATAACTAACTGCCTGCACGATCGAAATTTTTCCTTCACCATACAATTGCTGAATGTGCGTCATCGCGGGATTCAGCCCGGTATGATCCACGCCCTGCAGCGTTAAGATTTTTTCTTTGGGAATAGCGATGTTGGTTCTCGCCGCATAATAGCGATCGTATATATCGATGGGGATAATTGTATTGAGGCCATCATTACCACCATTCAATTGTACCAATACGAGCACGCGATCGTTCTCCTCTCCTGCTTCTATCAGCCCGGCCAGTGGTGATTCGGCAAAGGCCTGCATGGAAAATCCATTCAGCAGCATTGGCAGCGTGACCGATGGCAGGGTAATGCGAAAAAAGTCTCTTCTTTTCATAACAACCTTTTTACGTCAACATAATTGATATTCCGGCCTGTTCATCATATAGCGATAGAGTCCCTTTAATTTCTTTGTCACCACATCTTTGTTTTTCTTATCATCCGGATTTTGCAGAAAGGCTTTCCATGCATCGGTCCAGTAATGATCCGATTGCATATTGGTGAGCCCCGACAATAACGTATTCACTTTAATGAATTGTTGTTCCGCGGGTGAAAGATTAACCGAATAAAACAATTTGCTCAGTTCCGCTATCAGCGCATTGGGGTCTTCGGCTTTTGGAATGTCTTTCGTGAATTGCAGCACATCTACCACCAGTTTCGCTTTGCTACGCGAGAGACCATTGTTGATCAGGCGGTCGGTAAACTGGTTGCGTTTGGGTAATGTATCCGAACTAATCCACAACTTGTCGTATTGCGGCTCCTGGTAATAGGCCTGCCAGCCTGCAACATTGGGTGGGTCGCCGATATTCTGCTGCATGGAGGATGCCTGTTGCTGCAATTGCAACCACAAACCATATTGATCGGGTACGGCATTGGCATTATCGAACTTCACTTCAAACTCGCGGCAGCAGCCAACTACCAGGTCAACCGGGCTCTTGATCATTCCACCATAATTGGCCGCTTCAAAAAAATGATCGCTGCTGAACAAGGCTTCGAGTACGGGTTTGATTTCATACTCATTTTTCCGGAAAATAGCTGCCAGGGGAGTAATCACGTTGACCTCCGTTTTATCATCTATCTGGTGGTAAACAAAAAAACGATAAAGTTTGCGGCAAATGAATTTCGCTACTTCCGGTTGCGCAAAGATCATATCGATCAGTTCATCTAGTTCTTCTTTCCCTTCTTCTTTCTTCCGGCCTTTGATAACGGTGTTGTTGTAAAATGCTGAGAATTGTTTATCGGTGTCGTCGTGGCGGCCTGGTTCAAATACGGAAGTAAAAGTTTTATTGTCGATGCGGTAACCTGTTAATACGCGTGCGGCGGCCTTCACATCATTTTCCGTGTACTTTGAGTCCGGACCTTTGCCGACAGTAAACAGTTCCTGCAACTCGCGACCATAGTTTTCGTCAGGCGCTTTTTTGGTATTGGCATTACCGTTGAGGTATTTGAGCATGGCCGGATCGAGTGTGATGGCTTTCACCATTTCCCTGAAATTGCCCAATGCATGTTTGCGCAACAATTCGTTGTGGCGGTAAATGTAAATGGCGTTATCGACCACGGCTGTTTCGGTGGCAAAATGGTTGTGCCAGAACAGCACCATTTTTTCGCGGATGTTGGGCGATTGGTTAAGCATCTGGCTAACCCACCAGGCTTTGAAAGAATTTTTCCGGCGGCCATTGTTCTTGCCGTTCGTAATGGTAGCTGTGATCCAGGTTTGTCCTTCCGGTATTTCCTCATCAACATAATAATTGACTTCGTCTTTCTTTTCCGGAGGATCGTTATAGTTGTTGACAGGAGGTGCCGGCATATCTGTATCCGCCAGCAACTCCTGCATGATTTTTTTAATTTTTTTGCCGGAAAAATGGCGCAGATCGTTTTCCGATGCGCCGAACATGACGCGCCGCAACAAGTGACGGAGTTGTGTGTCGTTGAGTTTGCCTTTAACGGGTGCGATGCCTGCTTCAACAGCCTCTTTAACTGCATTAAAATCCCAATCACCCGCAGCCGGTGTTTCGCGGCGGCGTAAGGTGCTGAAAAATGATTTTCTGTCCATACCGGAGGATTAACACCGAATGTCAGAAAAAACAGTGCCAGATGGGTTGTTATCTTTTCACAGACTGTTAATACCGAGGCGTTCAAGCAGTTCGGCAACGCCTTCGGTTGCTTTTTTCTCGATCAGGTGCAGGTTGGGCTTGCGGGTTACTGACGGTATCGTTTTATCTATAATATATTTCGGGACATGGTCCGGGACAAAATCCAGCAGGCCGGCAGCCGGGTAAACAGCCAGGGAAGTGCCGATCACCACGAAAATATCGGCCTGCCGCGCCAGGGTCGCCGCTTCTGCGATAAGCGGCACGGGTTCTTCAAACCACACGATATGTGGTCGCAGTTGTGCGCCGTCTTCTGCTTTGTCGCCCGGATTTATATCGCCGTGAATCGGATAAACCAGGGATTCATCCTCCTCGCTGCGCATTTTAAAGATCTCACCATGCAGGTGAAGGATATCAGTACTGCCGCCCCGCTCGTGCAGGTCGTCGATGTTTTGGGTAATGATCTTAACGTCAAATTTTTTCTCCAATTGCGCCAGTCCGCGGTGCGCGTCATTGGGTTGTGCATCGGCTACATTGCGTCTTCTTTCATTGTAAAAATCGAGCACCATTTCCGGATTTCTGCGCCAAGCGCCGGGCGTTGCCACATCGTAAACATTATAACCTTCCCACAGACCATCGGTATCGCGAAAAGTTTTCAATCCGCTTTCAGCGCTGATACCTGCTCCGGAGAGCACAACGAGTTTTTGTTTCATGATAATTCAAAAGTAAAAAATCAAAATGCAAAAAATCGCATTCGGGGTGTAGTGTTTTTCCGGTGAGGTTTGCGTGAATTGGCAATAGGCAATTGTGAATGGTGAATCGTGAATGGTGAATCGTGAATGGTGAATAAACAGCCGTGGTTCGTGTATACACGAACCACGGCTGTTTCACCTTATGCCCTACGCCTTAAACCTTACGCCTTTCACCTTCCCGACAAAGCAGGCACTGCTTCTACCAGACTGATAAATCCGGCGCGAAAACCTTCGGGATCGTTGCCTTTTGCGCCACGGGCCAGCGACAACACCTGCTGCCAATTCGCCTGCTGGCGATAAGGTGACTCACGTAATAGCAGGCCAAACTCTGCGACAGCAGCGGCAAAACGGAAATGATCGGAACTTTGCTGCCAGTTGAGCGGATCATTGTACACAATACGGCCCAGTTCTTTTGCCTTTTCTTCCGAAGGATTTTTATAGCGAACCTTTACTGTCAGTAATTCGCCGGCATACCGGGTGCCGTTATTACCTTGTTGATAGCGGAGTGAATCACTGCCTTTCAGAAAATCATTTTTTACCCCAACAGGAATAATTTCATATAAGGCCGTAACCGTATGACCACTGCCAATCTCTCCCGCATCTTTCTCATCGTTGCGAAAATCTGCAGCGGCCATCTTGCGGTTTTCGTAACCGATAAGCCGGTAACCTTGCACACCGGCGGGATTGAATTCCACCTGGATCTTCACATCTTTGGCAATAGTGAACAGGGTGCCGGCAAATTCGCTTACCAATAATTTACGCGCCTCACTGAGCTGATCGATGTAAGCGTGATTGCCATTGCCTTTGTCGGCGAGTTCCTGCATTTTGCTGTCCTGGTAATTGCCTGTACCAAAACCAAGCACGGAAAGATACACGCCGCTTTTACGTTCGTGTTCGATGAGGCGTACCAATTCATCTTCGCTGGAAACGCCTACATTGAAATCACCATCGGTGGCAATGATCACGCGGTTGTTGCCTTCTTTCATGAATTGTTGCCGGGCAATTTTATAAGCGAGTTCGATACCTTCACCGCCTGCGGTAGAACCACCTGCATTGAGCCGGTCGATGGCATTATGTATCTGCTGTTTATTATTGCCGGACGTTGCGGGCAATACTACGCCGGCATTACCGGCATAAGTAACGATCGCTACTCTGTCCGCGGAACGTAGCTGATCGGTTAGTAAATGGAGGGAGGCTTGTACAAGGGGAAGCTTGTTCGGTTCATCCATCGAGCCGGAAACATCAACAAGGAAAACAAGATTGGAAGGAGGCAGATCGGTGGTGGGGATTCTGCGTCCCTGTATACCAACCTTCAATAAACGATGAGATGCATTCCAGGGACAATCGGCCAGTTCGGTATGAATGGCAACGGGATGTTCACCGGTTGGTTCGGGATAATTGTAATCAAAATAATTAACGAGCTCTTCGATGCGTACGGCGCCGGCCGGCGGCATGTTTCCGGCTTCAAGAAAGCGGCGAACATTACTATAAGAAGCACGGTCTACGTCTGCTGCAAAGGTCGATAACGGTTCTTGTCGCGGAGAAAGAAAACTGTTTTCTTCGATGCTGGCATAACCTTCTCCATCCAATACCGGCCCTTGTTCAACCGGAGCGATGGCGTTTGCTTCATCAGCGACCGGTTCGTACATGTTGATACTTTCGCTCTTTGTTTTATACTCGTTATTGGAGGTTGATGATGGCTTATTATTGCAACCGTAAGCCACCAGGCACAGCACGGGAATCAACACCCGTGCTGCACGCAGCTGGTGATACATGTTCATGGCTATACTTACTTTATCAGTGATTAATAGATGCAGGAACAGAAAGATTTCACAAATGAGTGTGCGGTAATTTTATCACTGCACGTCATTTTTCTTTCCGGGTTGTTCAGCGGATGAAATGAAGTAACCGGTTACAACTATATATACGCGGCATTGAAAAAGGTAACCCGTCCGCCGGTGGCGGAATATGTTAATTTGATGATTTGAAAATTTGCGCCCAAGTTCAGGGCCTGGGCTTCGACCTGAGTTTGCACGAAGCCCCGGGCAAAGAGTATAACCAGTTGTAAGTAGTAGTTAGTTTGGTCTTTGCGCCTTATGCGTCTTTGCGTGAAAAGCTGCGGAAGCTCACGAAGTGTAATGACTTCGAGCGCCGCATCACGATTCACTTATCCATCTGTTGACGCCTTTTTGCCTTTTGAATTTTGACTTACTTCCCTTTGGCGAGTTCCATCACGATCTCCCACTCTTCCGCTGTTACCGGTTGAACGGACAATCTGCCAAGACGCACAAGCGCCATTTCGGCGAGACGTTTATCGGCTTTTATCGTAGCGAGTGAAACGGGATGTTTCAATTTTTTATGCGGAGCAAAATCAACAGCCGACCAGGTATCTTCAGTGGATGTAGGATCCTGGTAGGCTTCTTTTACCACTTTGGCAATACCAACGATCTCGGTGCCTTCATTGCTGTGATAGAAAAAAGCAAGATCTCCCTTCTTCATCGCACGCAGATTATTCCGCGCGGCATAGTTACGGACACCATCCCAAAAAGTTTTTCCGTCCTTTTCAAATTGATCCCAACTATACTTAAACGGTTCCGATTTGATGAGCCAGTATGCCATACGATAAAAGGTGTTTTGCGGATTTAAAAATTGAATCAATTTATAAAAATAAAAAATCGCCGGATAAAAAACCAAACGATTCTGTTTCGCCGTAATTGATGCAGTAAACTGGTTTCAAAAAACCATTCCAAAAAAATAACAGTTATGAAAAAGTTCAGAACACTTATGCTGGCAGCGGCTTCCCTGCTGATGCTGCACACAGCTAACGCTCAAAAAGAAAAAACAGTTGAAGTAGGTGGTGCGCCCATGTATCCTTCTAAAAACATTGTTGAAAATGCCGTTAATTCCAAAGACCACACTACGCTTGTAGCGGCAGTAAAAGCTGCAGGCCTGGTGGAAACGCTTCAGGGTCCTGGTCCTTTCACCGTATTTGCTCCTACCAATGCAGCTTTCGACCTTCTGCCTGCAGGTACTGTTGAGTCGCTGGTGAAGCCTGAAAACAAGGCGAAACTGACAGGTATCCTTACCTATCACGTGGTGGCTGGCAAACTCGATTCAAAAACACTGGAAAAATGGGCAGCGAAAAATAACGGTACAGCCGAACTGAAAACGGTTGCCGGCGGTAAACTGTGGGTGATGAAAAAAGACGGAAAGTGGTGGGTAAAAGATGAAAAAGGTGGCGTGGCTGAGATCACCATACCCAATGTGTATCAAAGCAATGGAGTGATCCACGTGATCGACCATGTGCTGATGCCATAATTTTTTATCAAAATGGAAAACCGGCTGCAATCCGGTTACGTATTTGGTTATATAGGACGTTTTTAATTCATACCCCTGAAAACCCGTAACCTGAAAACACCTGTCCAATAAACGAGTTTCCATTTAGGGCAAACCAGGCCGGTGCTCCGCAAGGACGCCGGCCCTTTTTTAATTTGATGATTTGAAAATTTGATAATTTGATGATGCAGGGTTTGAAAGAAGAATAAACCTTAGCTCATTGCCTAATCTTCAAATTTTCAAATCATCAAATTATCTCTCACCACCCGCTTGCCAGTACATCCGCCAGGTGCATCGCTTTCAGATCGTAGCCTTTGTTTTTAATATACCCATCGAGGTGCATGAGGCAGGACATGTCCGTAGAAATGAGATAACGCGCGTCTGTGGCCATTGCATTTTCTACCTTCTGTTCTCCCATACCCACGGAGATCGCCTCGAATTTCACGGCAAAAGTGCCACCGAAACCACAACAGGTTTCCACATCATTCATTTCTGTTATTTCCAGTCCTTTTACTTTCGACAATAACTGACGCGGTTCGGTTTTGATGCGGCATTCGCGCAACCCGGCACAGCTATCGTGGTACGTGGCTTTGCCTGGCAACGATGCGCCTACATCTTCCACCTTCAGCACCTTGATCATGAATTCGGAGAATTCAAAAAGACGGTTGCCGAGGTCTTTCACCTGGTTGTGTAAGGAAGAATTATCAAAGAGTTTAGTGTAATAGTTGCGTACAAAACCCACGCAGCTTGCACTTGGCGCCACGATATAATCGGTGCCACTGAAGTCTTTTAAAAACTTGGTGCAAACACTGCGCGATTCGTCCCAGAAACCGGCATTGAAAGCCGGCTGGCCGCAACAGGTCTGGTTGGCATTATAACTTACGGTGCAGCCTGCTTTCTCCAGCACTTTCACCATATTAAAAGCTGTTTCGGGAAAAAGCTGGTCCACGAAACAGGGAATAAAAAGTTGTACGTTCATAAAACCGTCTTGCGGAATTTATCAATGCTGTTGATCCACTCAGAAAGGCAGTTGTCCCGTCAACCCAATCATCTTGATTGCGGTAATGGCTGCTTCTTCACCTTTGTGGCCGTGGATACCACCGGTTCTTTCATGTGCCTGTTGTTCATTTTCAACAGTCAGCACGCCAAAGATCACGGGTACCGGCAAGGTAAGGTTTAATTGGAGAACACCATCCGTTACTGCCCTGCACACGTATTCGAAGTGCGGTGTATCGCCGCGGATAACGGTGCCAAGCGTAATGAAGGCATCGGGCTTTTTGCCGATGTCGGCACTGTCCCATATCTTTTTTACAGCGAAAGGAATTTCAACGGCTCCCGGAACACTTACGCGGATGATTTGCGCCACGCCATTAGCCTGAAGCACACGTATTGCTCCTTTTTCCAGTTCGTCTACGATGGCTGCGTTCCATTCGGTTTTAACCAAAACGACGCAGGCATCCTTTTTCAGAATGCCTGTATCGAGATGTAATAATTTACTGTTAGCTACATCTGCCATGGTCTCGTCTTATTGTTTTAGCGAAGCCTGAACGGATTATTCGGCGTCGTACACACCCAGTTGAGCCAGGTAAGTATCAACCGTATAACCAGCGGGCGTACGCGGGTATTTTGTCTTCAGTTCTTTGTACAGTTCGATTGCCTGCTCAGGCTTGTTGAGTACGCGCTGAGCCAGGTAAGCGGCGCTGAACAGTGCATCGGATGCGCTGAATGCGTCGCCGTCGAATTCGCGGGCTGCTTTTTTGTAATAGTCAAATGCTTCTGCAGCACTGCCTTTATCACCATAAGCATCACCGAGCAATTTGTATGCACGGGCCTGCACCTGTTTTGAATCGCTGTCGAAGTCTTTCAGGTACTTGATTGCTTTATCGTTGTCCTTCAGCTTAACGTATGCGCTGCCCGCCATGAATTTGGCAAGGTTAGCAGCTTTGGTACCATCGTAGCGGGAAATCACTTTCAACAGCCCCATGTTGGCGCCGTCGCCGTTCAGGGCCAGGTTCAGCGAATCCATGCGCCAGTACTCTTCGGCTTTGAACATTTTCTGAGCAGCTTCCTGCTCCTTTGGTTTCTTAACAAATTGCTGGTAAGCAAACCATCCGCCACCCAGCAGCACCACGGCTACGAATACGATGGAAATTACCTTACTGTTTCTCTGCCAAAAATCTTTGGCCTTGGCAATTGCAACCTCGCCACTGTCCACACCCTGCACGTTTTTCTTGTCTGACATTTTTGTTTTGGTTAGTTAATGATGACTGAATGCGTATCCGCTTCCGCGGCCCTTCTTCCCGACTGACTTAGTCTACGATGAAGGGATAGTTTTGGTCTACGTAAATATCTTTCAATACTTCGCTGTCGTCCGGCCAGGGGCTTTCTTCAGCAAATTTCACTGAGTTGTTCACCACTGCGTCGATGCGTTCATCGATCACTTTCAGGTCTTCCTCTGTAGCGAATTTATTCTCCAGGATCGTGTGCATCACCTGGGCGATCGGATCTTTGGAGCGGTATTCTTCTACTTCTTCTTTGGTACGGTATTTCTGCGGGTCGCTGATGGAGTGACCTTTGTAACGGTACGTTTTGATTTCGATCAGGGTTGGTCCGCCGCCTTCGCGAGCTCTTTTCACCGCACGGCTGATGCCTTCGTGTACGGTTTCGGCGCTCATACCATCAAACATATCGGCGGGCATTTCATATGCGTCTGCCAGTTTGTAGATATCGGTTACGTTGGATGTACGCTCTACTGAGGTACCCATCGCATAGTTGTTGTTTTCGCAGATATAAATCACCGGCAGCTTCCACAGCATGGCCAGGTTAAACGATTCGTGCAGGATACCCTGACGGGCAGCACCATCACCAAAATAACAAAGTACCACGTTGTCGGTACCGCGGTATTTTTCGGCAAATGCCAGGCCGGTACCTGTACCGATCTGCGCGCCTACGATACCATGACCACCGTAAAAGTTTTCTTTTTTACCAAAGAAGTGCATACTGCCGCCTTTTCCTTTGGCACAACCTGTGGCCTTGCCGTACAGTTCGGCCATACAGCTATCGGCAGAGATGCCTTTCGCCAGCGCCAGCCCGTGGTCACGGTAAGCGGTGATGAACAGGTCTTCCGCACGTGTAGCGGTCATACAACCCGCAGCAATGGCTTCCTGGCCTACATAGGCGTGGAAAAAGCCACGGATTTTGCCTTCCATTTTATATTTTTCTTCGGCCATCAGTTCAAACTGACGGATCAACTGCATTAACTCGTACCAGTACAGGTAGGTCTCTTTAGAAAATTTTGTGGCCACCGGCGTTGAATTTTGTGGGTTTAACCGTTTTAAACGGGAGGCAAAAATAAGGGAAAGAATGGAATTATCCACCCAAATCGGTCCTGCCCTTTCCCGGCGGCCTAACCGGCTGTCCGTGCAGCAGTTGGGCGGTTTTGCGGCAGGTCGCTTATCTTGCAGTCCCATGCTGTTTTTCCGGGCTATATCACTCCTTCAATTTAAGAACTATACCAACCGCGCTTTCGAGTTTACCGAGGCGGTTACGGGTATTTGCGGCAACAACGGCCAGGGAAAGACCAACCTGCTCGACGCTTTACATTATCTCTGTTTTACCAAAAGCTATTTTTCCCGCACGGACGGCCATGCCGTGCAGGAAGGCCAGAAAGGCTTCCGCATCGAAGGAAAGGTCAGTTTAAACGAAAAACAGGAAAAAGCCGTCTGTGTGCTCCGCGAAACCGGCAAAAAGGAATTTTCGATCAACGACCAGCCTTATGATAAGTTTTCCCATCATATCGGCCGTTATCCCTGCGTGATCATTGCGCCGGACGATGCGGTGCTCGTAACCGGTGGCAGCGAGGAACGCCGCAAATTTATCGATTCGCTGTTGTCGCAGGCCGACGCCACCTACCTGCAGCACCTGATCAGCTATACCAAAATTCTGCAGCAACGCAACTCATTGCTCAAATCTTTCGCCGAAACGGGCCAGCGCAATTTTGCCCTGCTCGATGTGCTGGACGAACAACTCCTGAAGCCGGGACAATATATTTTTGAAAAAAGAAAGGATTTCCTGATCTCGTTCCTGCCCGCGGTAAGGCATACCTACCACGAAATCGCACAGCAACCGGAAGATCTCCGGCTCGTTTATGAAAGCCAGTTATTGGAAAATAACCTGGCCGAATGCCTGCAGGCTTCCCGCCAGAAAGATCTTTATGCCGCGCGCACCACGGCCGGACCGCACCGCGACGAACTGGAGATAAGTCTTGGTGCACAGCCCTTCAAACAAATCGCTTCGCAGGGGCAACGCAAAAGCCTGCTGTTTGCCCTCAAGCTGACGGAGATGGATGTGCTCAAGGAAGAAAAAGGTTTCCCTCCGCTCCTGCTGCTCGACGATGTCTTTGAAAAACTTGATGAGTCGAGGATCAGCAACCTGCTGCAACGCGTTTGCCGCGACAATGCGGGACAGGTTTTTATTACAGATACCAATGAAGAAAGATTGAAAAAACACCTCGACGACCTCGCCATTGCCCATCAGATCATCACCCTGCGTTAACGCACCACACCCCTGCCCAACTCCACGGTGAATTGAGCACCGGAGCGGTAAACCGCCGGTTCATCCAATCCGAGTGACTGCTGGCGAAAACGGTCTGAATGCAATTTAACATCGCTGCCATCTACCGCCTGCACCCGCAGGATTACAAAACCGATCAGAGCTTTTTTGCGCTTGCCCGAAGGCACTACGTCTACAATTTTACCGGTTACCATCGCACCCTTGCGGATGATCACACGATGATCGACCACTACTTCTTCTGCCGTATACAATTTAACGGGCTTGCCGTCGCGTTCCCTGAGTTCGGATGTCAGCTCTTCTGCGAGCACTACACGTAAAGAGCGGCCGGCCGGAATTTTCACCGGGGTATTTTTCGCGGGCGGTTCCGGTTCGGGAGTTGGCGTAGGAGCCGGCGGATTATTGTCTTTGGGATCGTCGGCCGGCGGTTGCTTTTTATTTTTGTCTTTGACAGGCTTCTCCGGCGTGTTACCGCTGTTACCGGAACCTCCGCCAGTGTTATCGTTCACTACCGGCGTAAAAACAGGTATCTCCTGTTTTTTTCCGCCGTTATCATCCTGCGCAGGTGGGTCATCCTGGTTAAACGTTAAGGAACGTGTTGAATCTTTTTGTGCCGGTTGTTCTGTTTCTCCGTCTGTCAAGGAAGATGGCGATTGAAAGTGCTGGTACACGCAATTACCTGTTACCAATACCAGGCATACCAGTACGACGATCGCTAATAAGCGAAGGGATTTATCCTGTAAAAAAGCCGGCCAGCTTAAGGCCGGTACGTTTCCCATTTTGGGCAATGATAATTTTAAAGCGGGTAATTTAAATACAGGCTTGGCCGGGGAAAAACTGCGCGTAGCCCCTGCCTCTGGTACAATAAGCTGATCATTGGCGATAGCCTGCAACAAATGATGATCAGGTATCAACGCAGTATTCAATGCTTCCTTCAAAGCAGTTTGAAGTGCCGCCACATCGGCATACCGTTTTTGTGGCTGCCGGTCCAATGCCGTCAGCACCACTTTGCGGAGCGCGGCAGGAACCTGTTCGAGATCAGCAGGCCATAGCGCTTTTTCTTCCAGCTTGCGTTTCATCAGGTCATAATCCGTATCGGCGCGGAATGGCGTATGCCCTGTGAGCAATTCATATAAAATATTTCCGGCGGCATAAATATCGGTCAGCTCATCGCCTTCCTTACCTTGGATTTGTTCGGGTGCCATGTACTCAAGTGTACCAACAGATTTTCCATATTGCGTCAAGCGTTGCGAATCGCGGATACGCGCGATGCCGAAGTCCATGATCTTCACTTCGCCATCGCCGGAGATCATGACGTTGGCCGGTTTCAGATCGCGGTGAATAATGCCGCGGCGGTGTGCATGACCGAGACCTTGCAGCAATTGTATTAAAATGCTTACGGCCAGCGCCGGTGACAGGCGGCCTTTGTATTTCACCCATTCTTCCAATGTTTTTCCTTCTACATATTCCATCACCATCCAGTAAGTATCCTGGCGGGGAATGAAAGCGTAGAGATGGGTGATATTGGGATGATTGAGCCTGGCAAGCGCGAGCGCTTCCTGTTGAAAACGGCTCTCAGGTGATTCGGCTTCAGATGATACCGTACGTAGCAATGACTTGATGGCTACTCTTCGTAAAAGCAGCCGGTCTTCGGCAAGGTACACCGTGCCCATTCCACCCTCTCCGATCTTGTGCAGGATCGTATATTGATCACTCAGTTGTTGGCTCATACATTACCGTTTGTTCACGCGTTACCGCCTCGGGCCGGTACGTCGCGATATCAATAATGATTGCAGTAAAATTGTCCTGCGCGCGCCGTTGCATACACAATGCGCGCAACGCATCCAGTGCAAAGGCAGGATCCGTCATTTGAAGCAATTGCCCGATCTCTTGTGGTGTAACGGCATCGTATACACCATCTGAGCAGAGGAAACACCGTTCGCCCAAACTCAGCGACACTGGTTCCCGGCTCACTTCCGGTTTCACGGCCGCTACTGTTCCAAGTGCCTGCAGCAATACATTTTTTTGTGGATGATCGATCGCTGCGGCGGCCGTAATAGCGCCCTCATCAACAAGTTGATTTACCAATGTATGATCGGTGGTAAGCTGAACCGTTTTGATTTTATTATAATAATAGAGGCGGCTGTCACCTACATGTGCAAAATGCAATTGCTGGTCGGCGATCAGCGCCATCACGGCCGTAGTGCCCATGCCGTTCAGGGCAGGATCTTTGGCCGCGGCATCGTGGATACGCTGATGTATTTCCTGTACCAATTTGCTTAACAGCGCCGACGGTTTCATCTGCTTGTGATGGCGGTGCACAAATTCTTTGGCGGTATCGCAGGCAATGGCGCTGGCCACTTCTCCGGCCTGGTGCCCGCCCATGCCGTCGGCCACCATGGCAAATACGGTGCGTGTATGTTTGTCGGGATAAAAAAACACCAGGTTGTCTTCGTTGCCGGTTCTTACCGGTCCTGTTTCGGAAAGCGTATATACGCGGCAGGCCGTTGTTGGCTCCGCATGCGGAACAACAGGATCTGCTTGTTTTTTTTGCCAGGGAAAACGCATAATGGTAGTTGTAAGAAGGGGGAGATTCATGATAAGACTGCCTGTCCGCGGGCCCCGGATACCGGGACCTGCGGGGCAGCGCCCGTCAAAAAAAGCTAGTTAAACACGGGCAATTCTTTTTAGCGGATCACTTCATCGCGACCCATCAGTTCCATGGCGTATTTAATCGGAATGGAATACGACATCTTATCGCTGCCGGCGGAGTAAATGCCGATCACATTTCCTTTGTTGTCGTACATCGGGCCGCCACTGTTTCCGGGACCTGTAGAGTTGATCGTAAGCTGATAGTAATCGCCCATCACACTCATATAACCATCTACTTTATCAGTAGCGGCACGTCCTTTCACCAATCGTCCGATGATGCCGGTACTGACGGTAGGAACGGGCACTTTCACGATGTTGGGATTTTTATTGAACGCATCCTGCGAACGCGTAGCCACAAACTGATCGGGCGACATACCGGGATAACCCATCACCGTTACTTCACTGCCCGATTCAATTTCATCATAATTATTCAGCAATTGTACCGGTGTTAACTCTTCCACCATATCTATTTTTACCAAGGCCACATCGTGTACGTTGGAGATGCGTGTTACTTTTCCGGGCGTACGCAGTGAATTATTGGCAAATGTTACGTCGAGGTAAGAAAGATCACCGGCGATAACGGTTACACCTGATTCGATGTTCTGACGGTTGTAGTTACCTGCTTCCACAGGCACCCAATCGCGAACGTCATTCGGGCCCACCATTACACCATCCACGGGACCGAGTTGTCCTTTCTGATTATAAGCAAGCAGCACACCGGGAAAATCAGCATCGGAAAAATGATAAGAAGTGAGCCAGGGTGAAGCTACGTGTCGGTTGGTAGCGATATAACCGCGATCATCTACTACGAAGCCGCTGCCGGTTCCATAACCACCGATGGGCTGGATCATGGCACCCGCGGGTTCGTTGCCTTTGGTGCAGAGATACGGCTCTACGGCACCGGCGGCATTACGGATATACGCCGCATAATATTGTGTAACGCCGCGTTCTTTCATCGGCAACTTCACATGATAAAGTTGTTCGCCGGTACTGGTCAATTGCAATTTCCATCCCACTTCGATGAAGACCACTTTCTTTTCGTTGGCCTTTACGATATCGGCAGGTGTGAGTCCGCGCCTGGTGCTGTCACCTTTGACGATTACTGTCTCGTGGTATTCTTTTTTAGGTTTATTGGAATAAATGATCCAGCCGCCGGTGCTTACGAGAATAAGCAGTGCCACAACTGTAATCAGTAAACGCTTGCGGCTTTTTTTCTCCGACTGTTTAACGATGTGTTGCATCGTTTGTTTGCCGATGCCTTCTTTGATGGGCACGGCTTTGGCGCTGGTGTCGTGTACTTTTGTTTGTGCAGCGGGCGTATCCACTACGCGTGTTTGTTTGATATGCGAAGCGGGGCGCGGATCGAGATCAAACTCCATAGAGGGGCCGTCTTTGCCGAGACGGATCACGTCGTTGGCATATAGCACCGTTTTTTCGGTAATGGCTTTGCCGTTGACGAATGTACCGTTTTTGCTTTGCAGGTCGGTGATCTCATAGGTATCGGGCAGTAAGGGGTTGACACGGATGCGGCAATGTTCGCGGCTGATGCTATCGGCCGAGAGATCGAAAGCGATCTGGTTGGTTTGTCCGCGACCGATCCGGATTTCCAGATCCGGAGAGGCGCTGAATTTGTCTACCTGACCAGACTTGGCTCCGTCGATGTGGCGGAGAAGGATTGTAGTAATGGTTGAATTGCTCATGTTACTTTTTTTGACGTTAGGAATAAAACAGCCTGTGGCCGGGTGTATTTCACGGGGGCGTTCCGGAGGGGAAGGATTTATGATGCAATATTATCCTACGTCAAAAAGAGAACATATACATAGTTTGTAGTAGAAAGCGAATAAGCTAATTTGAAGATTTGATAATTTGATAATTAAGCAGCCTGCAAAACATTTTCGAGGTTGGCAGGTGGATTTCATGCAGGGCTGCGTCAATCGTGAATGGTGAATCGTCAATTGAAACAGCCATGGTTCATGTATACACGAATCATGGCTGTTTCACCTTATACCGTACGCCTTCTACCTTCTTAAGGAACTATGTTCCTCATCGCCTGTCTCACTTTCAGGCAAGTGGGTGCCGTAACAAAACCGCTGCCGGCAGGAAGAAGCGTGAAGATAAAACCGGTGATCTTCTTACCACGATTGACCCAGGGATGACTGCCGAAAGCGCCGGGGCTGCTGTTTTCAATCAACACATCAGCGGAGGTGGTTACATCGCGCCAGTTGCCGATGCCGTAGATGCCACCGGTGGTAAAATAGCTAACCGGATAAGGCGTGTTTTCTATGGTAACGCCGGTGGTATAACTTTTTTCCATAGCTACTACCGATGCTTCACTCAGTACACGGGTGCCCGTACTGGTAAGCCCTTTACGCATCAGCATATCGAGAAAACGTATGTAATCATTAGGTGTGCTGCGCGCTCCGCCGGCAATGATCGGATTGGTGGTACTGCCAAAATCGGTGTTGGTCATGCCGCAGGGTGTATATATTTTTTCCTGGATCAATGTATTCCAGCTTTTCCCGCTGACCACTTCGCAAATGCGGCCCGCTACCTGCATGCTTACGCCACCGTAGTTAAACTTCGTACCGGGCACGTTGATCAGCGGAACATTTTTCGCAATCGAGTCCACCGCTCTTGCCAGGGTGAGTGTCTGATCCGATTCATAACCCTGACTGGAATTGCCCGGGAACCCTGATGTATGGGAGAATAATTGCGCCAGTGTTATTTTGCCTTTGCCGTAGGTGGTAAAAACCGGCAGGTACTTACCAACCGTATCTTCCAATTTTAATGCCCCCTGATCCACAAGCGACATCAACACGGCGCCCGACAACCATTTGGAACAGGAAGCAATCAGCGCACGTGTATTACCGTTATAACCACCCCATCCTTTCGCGTATACTTCCCGGCCATCTACATGGATCACGGCATAACAACGTCCGTCGAAAATGGTACTCATGGAATCAGTCAGGATCCTGTCTACAGGGGAGTAGTCCAGTGTAGTGGGATCAATGGGTTCGGATCCGGGGTCTTTGGGTTGACAGGCAGTTACGGTCAGAACGAGGGCAAAAGCCAGCAGTGCGGTAGGAAGGGCGTAGTTTTTTAGCATAATCAATAGACGGTCAGCAGGTGGAAATGTTTAATGCTAAGATAGAAAAACCCTTCGAGAGCCGAAGTATCGGCCTCAGGGGCCTCCTTTCGAGGGCCCGAAGTTCCAGGCCGAAGTTTCGGCCCGACCTTCAATAGACCACGAGGCACACAAAACCATGGTTCGTGTATACACGAACCATGGTAACGAATCTTCAACCCCGAAGCTTCGGGATAAAATTCATTAAGCACCCAATTTCTTCAGCGCTTTTTCAATATCGGTACTGCCGGTCAGTATTTTTTTAAACAGATCGCCTTTTTTCTTCAGCCTGGCGGGCATATTCAGGATCGTGAATTGTGAGGGGGAGAGTTTGTGGGTCACTTCTTTCCATTCCAGCGCCGCCGATACCGTTGCGCCGGGTTTCGGGCGGAGACTGTACACCGATGCCAGGGTCTGACCGCTGCGGTTTTGCAGATAGTCTATATAGATCCGTGGGCCGCGTTTTTTCAGGGAGCGTTCGAGCGTGGTGTTGTCGGGCATTTGCTCGCTTACCAGTGAGGCAATGATGTGTGCAAAGTCCTTCACCGTTTCGTAAGGATAGTTGTTTTTCAAAGGAACATACACATGTAAACCCGATGCACCGGAGGTTTTGCAAATAGATTGTACGCCTGCTTTTTCCAATACGCTTTGCGTGGTGAGCGCCACATCCACCACTTCCGTAAAATCATTTTTGTCTGAAGGATCGATATCGATTACCATCCAGGTCGGATTATCAGGCGCCTTCATGGTGCTGTTCCACGGATTGATTTCTATACATCCGAGATTGGCCAGGTACAACAAGGTGGAGACATTATTGCAGACAATGTAGTCGATCGTTTTCTGACTGCTTTCACTTTCCACCGGGAAAACGGTTACATAGTCCGGTGCGTTTTCTCCGGCGTCTTTATGAAAAAATCCTTCATCGCGGATGCCGTTGGGATTGCGCTTGAGCGACAAAGGCCGGTTTTTTAAATGCGGCAGGATGAAGGGCGCCATTTTTTCATAATAGTCTACCACATCTCCTTTTGTATAGCCTTCATCCGGCCAGAATATTTTATGGGCATTGGTAATGATGACCTTGTTTTTGCCCGTACCGCGCGATTCTTCGCGCGGTGTTTCGAGTTGTTCTTCCACGGCTTCTTCGTTTATAGCTGAAACTTTTTTGTCATCCCGCAGGCGAAGAAACACAGGATGGCGGAATATATGATCTCGCGTAATTTCTCCGTAAGCCACATCGGCAACCAGTTTTGGTTGAAGCCAGGTAACAGCCCCGTTCACCGGAACTTTTTCTTCAAAAGGAGATTCGTCCGTTTCCAGCGGTTTCATTTTCTTTTTCAGTTCACCCAGCAACTCGTCTGAAAAGCCTGTTCCCACATGCCCCCGGTATTGCCAACCCCTGCCCTTTTTATTAGCAAGGATCAGGGAACCGAAATGATGACGTCCGCCCTTTGGTGCGGTATAGCCCGCAATGACTACTTCGGTGCTTTGTACATTTTTCAGTTTCAACCATTCCTTGCTTCTGCTGCCGGTTGTATAGGTACTGTCCGCTTTTTTGGCAATGATGCCCTCGAGTCCCTGCTCTCTGGCCGTAGCCAAAAACGCGATGCCTTCACCTTTGATATGATCGCAATAGCGAACGGTTTTCTGACGCGATAATAATTTTTTGAGCAATGCCTTACGGTCGGTCAGGGGCAGATCTTTCAGGTCTTTTCCATCGAGCGACAACAAATCAAATACATAATAGATCAACGGATAATTGAGGTGATTTTCATAGTGCTGCAGTTTTTGAAAATCGGGAAGATTTTTTTCATTCAACAATACCACTTCGCCGTCCAGCACCGCTCTGTGTTTGATCTTCTGCAAAGCCTGGTACACCACAGGAAAACGGTCTTTAAAGTCGATGCCATTGCGCGAGTAGAATTTTGGCTCGTCTGTACCTGTTTCCGCCACCGCCCGGTAGCCATCCCATTTCACTTCAAAAATC